>Ga0265293_10003502_pt1 | contig 29104 bp, 29 predicted proteins | sample Munlanlewell138R_FD_192505 | JGI IMG/M metagenome (GOLD analysis project Ga0265293, IMG submission 192505) | Leachate microbial communities from a municipal landfill in Southern Ontario, Canada - Leachate well 138R | ecosystem: Engineered > Solid waste > Landfill > Unclassified | place: Canada... | reverse complement strand
AAACCTTTTGTATCTAAATACACATCCAGCCGTAGTCCCTCCTCTTCCTTTAACTCTCTTATTAGCCTTTCCATTGGTACCTCCAACACTTAGTACAACTTGCTTTTCAGCTGCGACTCTATTAATCTGTCCAGCTTTGCGTCTATCCTATTAAGTGAAGCGCATACCTGCGAGAAGTCTGATCTATGCCTTTCTAATGGAGTATACGCATCCTTTATCCTAGTAACACTCTCCTCCACCTGTGTTATTCTGACATTCTGTTCACGAATCAGATTAAACTGTGCTAATATACTCCCAGACATTAAAGTTATTAACACCCACACCAAGTATGTAAGCCACTTAGTCTGCCCATTGGATAGCTTCTTTATCCCATCGGGTGACATCGTATCTACACTCTTACCCTTTCCCCTAAGGCTTCTCATAAACAATAGCAAACTTAGATCCAGGATCCATGGTCTGCTCAGAAGCTACCATTACAGGCCGCTGCAATACGCCTCCAAAATATATAACCTCATTAGCAGCTCCAGTAGATACATACTTAAACCACACTGGACCAGTCAGTGATCCTTCTCGCAGTATTATAGTATCTGCTCCTGCTAACATTACTGTAATAGCATAGATCCTTATACCTGCTCTATTTCCTGGCAACGCATCAGTCCAGAGCCAGTCAACTGCTCCTACAGAACCAATAAGAAGAACGTTTTTACCTGTTGTCATAGCAGTCCCCTTAACCTGACCAACATTCTCAGCCATTGTAACATCATCGTTTACTGCAACCGTATGCGCAAGAGTAATATTACAAAACTCTTCTGCTATTGCTCCAGTATAAACACCCGGAACAAGCTCTTGCGCAAACCCTAATACCTCTGCTAAGCTCAACTCTTCCGTACCAGTTATTTCGATATCTGCCATTGCACTCTCCTTTCAGTAATAATGTCAATAATTGACTTTTCTTAATGCTCACCCTTTGAAGGTATTGCAAAGAAGTACTTGAACTTTGAATCCTGGTATATATCAGGAATGTCTGATCTGCTTAACCTTCCCATCTTATGGAAGATTGTAGGCATCGGGCCTGCTCCTCCCATCCAATTCTTGAGTACTTTAGTAAACAGAAACTCGTCATCTAAATCATCGCGCTTTTTCCAGTTATGCCACCCACGAATAGCTGCCATAGTACCAGGACTAAATTGCATAGTAGGCTCATGAGTATAACCAGATAAAAATGGTATATGAAAGAAGTGATGCTTTAAGTTAACTCCAAGATAGGCTCCTCCAGTAAGAGCACTGCCGACAACTGCTACCTCCTTTGCAAACTGATTTAACATAGGGTTCCCAAAGACATCGGTTTCAGTCCTTAAAGCATCTATAAAAATATTAGCCTTTGTTTCTCTCTCTGCATTTTTCATGTATGACCACAGCCCTTTCATATCTTGCAGCAATGCCTCTCTGCCTTCAGGGGTTTTGGTCAGTGTAAAGACTTCTCTCCCCATGTTTCTTATACTGCGATTTGCTCTAATAGCAGTTGTCAAACGTCTTTCCATGATCTTGAATGGAGTAGCCTGGAATACAAAAAGCGCCCTGAATTTTGGATTCCTGAGCCAGGCGGGGTTCTGTTCTCTACCTAGAAAGTTATTCTTCAAAATCAAATCTAGGTTAGCATAGTAAGCTTGTTCGACTGTCATACCCTGCTTAGCTGCTAATCTTAAACCAACCATAAGAGAAGTTCCTCTGTCAAAAAGTTCTGCCATACTAATCCAGACAGATCCTAATGACATAGTTCTGCCACCAGCATCACTTGCTCTATTCCATATTTTTATAGCAGTATCAAAATAATCATCTCGTGACATTAAGCCCATTTCTACCATTCTCTGGTGATAGTGCATAGTAGGTATCATACTGTCCATATAATTCTTTAGAAATCTCTCTTTCCCCTGAACAGAAGTAAAACCGAGATTATCAAGAGCTTGGTTCATATGCGGGCTTAAATCTCGAACACGCCAGCCCACGTTCTGTGCACCATATCTTACACCTCTAGCAACTTCTGCTGGTCCTCTAGTAGCAATATCACCAGATATTTTGCATAGATGCTTGAGCCCCGCGGATGGATTCAGGAATAAATGCTTCAGTACTTCAATGTTATAATACATCCTGAGTGCTTTATTACTTAACGTTCTTTCTGTAGGAACTACTCCTTCTCTAAGATTCCTGAAAATATCTCCAATTACAGGATAAATATCCCCATACTTCCGCTCAACTTTATGCCAACCTTGCCGCCAAAAGTCCCTGCTTTGTATACGTTTTTCTATATCGTATACATATTCCTGCAAAGACGCATCAATATCAGGAATGAGAGGCCGGGAATTAGCTGACCTCCTATAAAATTTAGTGTAAGCATTCCTGGTAAGATCCCCTGCTAGCTCTTCATATTCACCAGCCTTATACCCCGGATGTAATAGATAATGCGCATACGGTCCGTCCTTAGTAGCAACCTTAAGATCTTTCAATCTCTGCTTATACACAAGTAACTGTTCTCGCATCTGCCCAAGTGCTTGCTTCTCCTGTGCAGTGAAATTCATCCTTGCTAAAAAAGGGTATTTCTCAAAGTCTGTTGTATCATCAAGAGCATAAAACAATCTTGCAGACGGAGACTTTGCTGCTGCCTGTTCAGCTACTTTTAGATATTCCTTGTGAAAATTATCTACAGCAGGAGCTAATTCATCTGCCATTTTTTGGTATTCATCTATCTGTGCATCAATAGCTTCAATATCACCATACTTAGACTTCCTAACTCTCTTTCCAGATACCTGTCCTTTTAACAATCTTGCTTTAGCCTTATCAAGTATTCTCATCATATTCAAAGCATGGTCATACTCAACCTGCTGCTTCATCATCGGGGCGAGAGGTTCGAACATTTGCTGCAGCATCTTCTTGTCACTAGAAATCCCAGTTTGTGTAAGTATATTCCTAAACACTCTCTGCCCATTGTGAATGTTCATATACTCTGCCATACTGTAAGAGGCTCTCCAGACCGCGGGGTTGTTCAGCTTATTTCTATTAACATCCAGTACTACCTCACCAACTTGGTACGGTGACATGAAGCTATACTTCAGCTTCTTAGTTGCATCTACAATCCACTTTGGTCCACTCTTTAGTATCTGTGTTGGACCACCAAACTTTGAATCCTGTAAACCTCTTTGAAATCCTTCCTTCATAATATGCACTACATTATCAGAAGTAATCTTCTCAACATGTAATCCTCTTTGTGACATTTCCTCTAGTAATCCAATCATTTTTGTATCCAACTGTCCGGATACTGCCTTAGCAGCTTTTCCAAGCAAGGAACCCATTCCTGCTTCTGCTGTATCAGGATTAAATAAATGGAATGCTGCAGCACCTATGCCAGCCAAACCAAAGAATGCTACCATTGCCATCTTACTCTGCATGAAATAAATAAGCGGAGCAGTTTCATCCCGAAACTGTTGTGCAGACTGTGCCGGAATTTTGAACTGCCTAGCACTCTCATCTACTGCCTCAGTTATAGCATTTACTCTATCTATAGCCTGATTTAAGGTAATCTCTCCATTATCCGCACTCTTTAAAACTTCCCTAACCGCTACATCTCCTTCATCAATACTAAAAAGATTCTTTTTTATATCATTAGCAACTTTATCATCATACTCATCAGCTTCCTTTATAACACTCTCTATAATTTCCCTATCTTTAGCAGCCTTCTTTGCGCTTCTTGAAACTCCGCGCACCTGTGCAAGCCCTTCATCGTTCAGAAAAGCCTCTAATCCCCGCCGCTTCAGTGCATCTACAAGATCTCCCGTACCAGCTTCAGGATTCTCATCAAGCACTTGTCTATACACATCATCTATTATTTCCCTAGTCTTAGCATCCAACCGTTTAGGTATCTGCATACCTGGAAACTCTTTTGGTATGGTTCTCTTAGCTACTTTCTTGACACCAACCGCTTCATTAGCTGCAGCAATATCATCACCAGGGGTAATGAGCGGCTCAGATTCAAGCCTTCCCCTTCGCGTCTTGGTAACTGTGCTTTCAATTGCTGTATTAGCGACCGGATCACTCTGAACATCTGCTGCAGCCCGTGCATAAGATCTCTGAGATTGGATACCCCATCTTCTGAAGTCCTCATTTTCAGCCTCTCGCACTAGTCGTTTTTCTAGTGCAGTAATTCTCTTTGCAACATCTGGTCCTTCTGCAAGCGGTGCTTCTGAAGTCTCACTCCATCTGGCCCGCTTAGCCCAGGCATCAAATTCCATATCCTCTATCTGCTTTGCGGTATAATGTACTCCACCCTTCTTACCATATAACACAGCTTCTAGTTGTTCGAATGCTGTTCTAGTTTCTACAGGAGCTCTTGTCCAGTCTGGAGCAGTCAATAGTTTCTGTGGTTCTGGTAGCTGAAGGACTGCGGGTTTTAGCGGTAACATCCTAGACGCGATTCTACGCTCAGCCTCTTCTATTGAAATCTTCCCATCTGCAATATCCCGCAGTCTTTGTTGATTAGCTAGACTATCCAATACAGCATCAGGTGCACCAGAGGGTCCAGTGTACTTAACAATCTCAAGCGTACTAATCTCATCCGGTACGCCATCAGCTGTCTTACCAAAGAATTTCCTTAGTTTTTCAGCTACTCTCTTAGCATCTGGACTGAGCCCGAGTTCTTTCCTAAGATTCTTCTTAACAAACTTCTTCATTGCTTGATTATGTTTATATGTATTTAGCACATTATCAGCACTCGGTATTAATGTAGAAGTCAATGCTGCATTTTTGCTTACAGTAAACATATCAATCAATGCCTTATCTGCTCTGGCACTTGCTAGTAATGGCGGCCCGTACTTGGCACCAAGTACCTTTACTTTATCTAATACACTCCCAGAATGCATTCTTGCACTTCCCCACTCTGTTGTAGCAAGTATCTTACTCCAAGGCTTCTGTACAAACTCATAAGCACCACCAGATACTCCACCAAGTACCGCCCCTGCACCAGCTGTTATTCCAAGCGGCGAGGCAATAAGAGCAGTAACACCCGCACCCGTGCCAGCTGCTACAGCAACATCCTTGCCAGAAGGAAACCAAGGCATTGCCTTTGCCTCAGCACGTTCCATCTGCCGCTGCTCTGTTACCCAGTTCTCATATCCCGGTGGCCTCTGTATACTCTCATCCTCTCCACCAATTCCAAGCCAAGCAGAATCTGCAAGTCTTTTATGCCAATAAGACTCTTCTAATCTAGACCTTCCTCCAGGTTTTGCAGGGGACAGTAACAACCTCTCAGAAAGTCCTATTGCAATATCCTCTGGACTATGTTCAAGCAGTCTCTGGTCTTGCAGTGCTACTTTGAATTTATCTCTTAATTCTCGGACCATTCCCTTAGTAGCATGCCCTTTAGGAATCTGTGCTTCTAGGGCTTCTACAGCACTTGCATATTTACCGCTCTTAATAGCGCGGGGACTGGGAGTAAAAGGCTGCACTAAGCCAGCGACCAGCTTATCCATCTTCTGAGGATCAGTAAGTAGATCTCTCTTATCTGAGATCATACGTTCTCGCTGTCTTCGCTGCGCATCCAGCACGCTAAAGTATGCTGACATTGGATTTACAGACATTTTCCTATCCTTTCAGAAAAGTCAATAATTGACTTTTTGACTGCCAACTAGTCGCTATACTGATTGCGAAAATATTTGAGTATATCACCAATAGGGTCCAGCTGTCTGTTTTCTGTATCTTCAAGACCAAACATTCCTTCTTCTATAAATGGAGTCATGGGTAATCTACGCTTCTTTTGTATTGAAGCAGGAGGTTCTGTTAATCCTTCCATTGCAGGCGCTGCTACCGGCGCTGTGCCAGATATTTCATCCAATATTGCAGATGGATCTGTAATACCCTTATTATCTCCGCTAACAGCTTTAGAATAGAGATCAGCAAAATGTCTATGCGCAGCGGCACTAGTATCAGCAGCATACTTTTGTGCCTCAGCTCCTATTGTAGCAACATCTCTTGCTGTATCTGACTGCATACCTGCTACCTTAAGTGCGCTCCCACCTCTAAGTTTTTCTTGTGCAATATCTCCAGTAGAACGCATCCGCTGTGCCTCTACAGTCGCTCTCGCTCCTGGAATAGCTCCTGCAGCATGCAATGCAGCTGCTATAGTAGCACGCCTTGTTCTTTTATCCATAAGAAATGTCTCATTCCGTAGATGCCTAACAAGATCTGTTAATTCTCTAGTATCCATTTCTACACCTCATGGTTGTAAATATTCTGCCAAGAAACACTCTGCTGCTCTATATAACTATAACTCCTGCTAAGTGTAGACTGTGTTGCATCAGATCTACTCTCCCCATGTCCTATGTGGGCTGATGCACTGACACCAGCAAAGGCAGATGCACCAAGCTGAGAAGCTACCTGTGCTATTCCCTTAGTAGCTTCTACCATTAAGTTATACTTACCTAATAGAGCACGTACAGTAGTATCAAGCTGTGCTATCTCACTCTGAATTCTCGCCTTCACCTCCTCTACTCTACCAGCATAAACTCTGGTTAATGTCTCCAACTCTGTTGAGTATGCAGATATGTCAGCCTTATAAACATCAGAATCTACTTGTCTAAGCTTAGTAAGGGAATCAATCTCAGCTGCCTTCGCTCCAACATCGGCAGTGTATTTTTGTAGTTTTGCTTTGTAGACTTCCGTTTCCGCTTGGGTTTTCGACAGGGCTATCTGTGCTCTACTGATATCAACCTGCGCACCAGTAGCAATTGCCTGTACCTGAGTAGCGTATGCCTGTGTCTGGGATTTATATACCTCTACTTTCCCGAGCTCCCCGGCAACCTGTGCTTGGTATGCTTGATACTTAGAGGTGATTGCATTTATCCTTGCAGTGTAGGCCCCAACCAGTGCCATGTAGGATTCAATCTTAGTTCTGTCAATGGAGGCTTTTATTGCTGCCCCTTCCATTTCAGTCTTGTAAGCCTGATAGAGAGTGTTAATTCCTTGTAACTGCGCCATGTACAGTTGTATATAAGCCATCTGGATGTCAGTATGCGCTCGGACAGCTTCTATCTGACTCTTATAAAGTTCTGCCTTTGCTATCTCAGCTAAGATTCTAGCCTCATACACCTCCGCAAGAGTACGGTAGATTTCTATCTTTGCCTTGTAGGTTTCTATCTTCAGTGCAAATAATTTAATAGAAGATTCTATCGTATACTGCGCTGCTTCAAAGGCTCTGGTTTGAAGTGCATTACTGTAATCCATCCCGAGCTTTTCGAGTTGCAAGGCAGAATTAATAATGAAGTGAGTATTTTCCTGTGCCAGCTTAGCCTGCATAGCCAGGATGTCGTTATTAATATCAGTACGTTGCTGCTGAATTTTATACTGTATTTCAATCAACGCTCCTGAGAGTGCGCCCGGTGGAAGTGGAGAACCTCTGCTGGCGAAGTAATTTAATGCTTCATCATACATTCGCTGGTTCTCTAGCTCTTGTCTGGCAGTGGCACGGTCGTAGATAGCTTGTTCTACATTATCAGCCAGTCCTGAACCGCCGGAGATAAGCTGGTTGTATATCTTTTCTCTCAGGTATTCATAAACATCACTATTGTACTCCGCCTCATTCCAGACAAAAGAATGACTCGGTGGCTCAAGTTCTGCAACCGGAGCTTCAGCATCAAACTGAATGTTGCTGTATTCTGGAGGGGCAGGGATATTTGCAAAGTTCAGTATTGGAACCGGGGGCAGCTCTGCTCCAGGCTTGGTAGGGACATCAATCTCTGAGAGCTGCGGGGCATCAGTGGTGAGCACCGGCCAAGGATCTGATGGCGGAGCTGGGAAGCTAACCCCCGGGCTTTCGGCAGTGAATCCCGGAATACTCACAGGAGGAATATCCACATCATAAGCTGTTGGCTCAGTAGCAACAAATTCTGGCCAGGCAATTACCAGCGGAGTAATATCAGGTCTGTCTGGCTCAGTTATAGTAATCCCATCCAGTCCCATAAGCGGCACAGCTGTCCATGAGATATCAGTATCCGCAAAGGTAAAGGTCATGTTTCTCAGATCATCCATTGCATTTATTGCTGTGCCCCATAGCAACTCAGCATATGACCTTGCCTCATTGAATTTACTTATTACCAACTCACCAGCGCCTGATAACTCTGCTGGAGTAGTCAATGTTTCATCTGTCGAAGGCCAAGAGACAGTTCCCATTAGTCAATCTCCCTTATTATTTTTTCTTCAATCCCATACACATGAAAGTATCCCTTACCATAAAGTGTATTACCATCTTCGTCAGTAATATCCTTTAGTGTGTGCCACCCAGTATATTCAACTGCTTCTGGAAATTCCTCAGTAAGGTATAACTTATCTTTATACAACATCCCATAGCGTGTATAATTAGTCTTTGACCGAAAATACTGAGTAAATGTAAATGCTGCTACTGGCTCGCCATGAAAGTCAAATATTCGAAGATCGTCAACATATACATCATCCGGTAAATCACCATCACCTATTCTATCACCATGTAGAATAGTCCACGTTATTCCATTTTCTACATCCCCATTCTCTACTCTAACAAGTCGCAGCTCATAAGTATAGGTAATACCTGTTCCCTGTGTATAAGATACCCAAGCGTATAGTACAACACTAAACTCGCCTTTATTGTATCTACCATTTGTAGGAACGCCTTCACCGGCCTCATAATAAACGGAGTCACCATCTGTTACAACTCCTTGTAGCCCACTTCTAGTATAAAGATGATAATCACCATAAGCATGACAACATCTATCTATATAATCTTGCGGCCACCCATCATTTATTAAGTCACTTGGTATATTATATACACCATCATAAGTGAACTCATACTCACGCGAACTAGTATTTTCAGCTGAGGCAACTATAACATCGTTATCTATGAAAACCCTGTAAGAAGTTCTGGTATCATATCTTTCAGCCCTGTCTATAGGCAGATAAAACTCTGTATCTACAGTAGTAACAGCCTCATAGTGACCACAGGTAAAAATAACAGGATCTACATTTACCCAGTTATTACCAAACGGATCCCAGATAGACCTATACGCAAACTCATGTTGTAATAACCAATCTGCTGGTACTTGTGGATATTCATCTACATCTGTATGCTGCCCACCAAAATCATCCCACTGGCCTATCCACTCTAACTTTGTTATTGTTTTAGTGCGTCCTGTACCAGGATAACGAATTCTTTTTTCTTCATCAGGTTCAAGTAAATGCCACTTAGATTCTGTTAGTGGATCAGTAGTATCGCACACAGCAATAAATACTGTAGGTACACCGTATCCACTTATTGACAATGGTATACCAAGTACAGGTCTTCGCTGAATCTCCTCTATGTACCTTCTTCTGGGGCCAGGTGGTACTTCCTTTCTTGGAGGTATATAAATATATGCTGTATCAGTACCAAATCTTGTATTTACATGAGCATATCCACCGCCAGGTAGTTGCTTATTCAGCCATGTTTGCGGGAGTTCTGCATTATTCATACTCTTCATATGAAAGAACATCTTCTGTACATCAGAGATATACTCCCGCGCCCTTACAGTATCCCCAATAAGAGTTACTGAAGCCCCGCCAATATTCAGATATTCCTTAGGTAATTCCTTAGTCCCCATATTATGGCCTTGTATATCTGAGGATGTAATCCCCAAGGTTGGGATCAGTAAAACCACTAGCGTCAATAACCCAGACAGGAATATACCCTTCAACAGAGAATTCTTCAGCATAAAAACTTGCCTCCAACTTCCTGATAGGGATAAGCCTATCAAGGGTCATGAATCCTTCTTCTTGCATACTTGCTACTATCAGATGTATCGGACGTTTCTTATCCAGCGTCCAGACAGCATCTTCATACGTAGAAGCATCTATTAATCTTACTGGCAACTTCCCTTCAAGTGTGAAGTAGCCATCTGATGTCATGGTTGCTTCCAGAGATCTTACAGGAATACTCCCTTCCATATAAAATTCAGAACCATAAAACTCTGCTTCCAGTGTCCGGAGTGGAATCTTCCCAGAGGTAGAAACCCACCCCATTTCTGCTTCAATTTCTCTGGTGGGAATAGTACCAGAAAGAGACATGTATATCTCATATTCTATGGCTCCTTCAAATGTTCTTACAGGAATATTCCCTTCCAGAGAATCGAAGCCACTTCCTTCAAAAGATCTTACTGGAATCTTGAGGAAGTCGCTGGTACTCATATCCACTTGCCAGAGAGCTTCCAGCTGCCTGGGCGGAATGATACCAGTAATATGCATACCAAAGTCTATTGTTCTGGAGACACTCTCTGTCAATGCTATACTATCGTAAATACTGATAGTTCTAGTACTCCCTACAACAACATCATGCCACTCCTCTAGGGATACCTGATCAGCAACAAACGTCCAGCCGATTCCTATGCTGTAATGTTCACCAGCAGTACGAACATATACAACATCAGACTTATTAACATAGAGTGTGCCCATTTACTTATGCTCCGTAGTATTCAGGCAGCGTTAACTTGAAGGTGCTGAGCGTGTACATCCTACCAGAGACAATAGTCGTAGATCCCATCACCAAGTCAGAACCAGAAGTCCCACAGTTACCCATGATCCTTGGAAGGGTTGTACTGGCTGCTCCAGTGTCTGCGGCGTTTCCGGTAAATACCCAGTAACCTGCAACTCCATCAGCAACTCCCACTCCCTGCCAATTCTCAGCAGAAGCTTTCTCTATAACACCATCAGTCGGATCATCCTCAAACTCCAAACCATTATCAAACGCACCAGCAACAAAAGCTCCGGCACTCTCTGTCAGTGTTATAAGCAATGTCCCTGAGAAAGCGCTATCTGCACTAGATGGCTGAGCACCAGAGTATATTCTCAGATTCCCATCCTTAAATATATTCTTCAAACTCCCGCCCTTAGCAACTGCAACTACTGTCCCTGCTGCACCAACCTCCCCATTTGCTACCAGCCCAGTGGCGAAAGTAATAGTTCCAGCTGCCACAGTTAGAATTGGCTGGCCAGAAATCTGTGTATTATTACCAGGAGTAGTCGCTCCCTGTACAAACAGTATATCACCAGGTGCAAACCCAGCATCTATAAACCCATTCCCAGAATCAGTAATACTATCCGGATCAGCTCCACCATCCACAAAGGTAAGCCCAGCGCCTACAACAGCTCCCTTCACTTCTGCTTTCATTCCATTATTGAGGTTCCTGAAACCAGTAGAAAATTTTAACATTTCTTATCTCCTTATTTACTAGCCGGAAGCAGTCCTGCTAGTTCTGCTGTTATTAAATCAATACTGAAATCGCCGCCTTCGATATTCTCAACTACCAAACCAAAGTACCGCCCTCTTAAATACCTTCCAACTGGAACCTTCTGTGTAATCTGTCTATTCCTATAGTCAGAAGGAACCACCTCAATCTCATGCCCGTTAATTTCATCAGCTATCGGCATTATCATAATCTCTCTATTAGCTTCAAAACTAACATCTAGAAATCTGATACTCTTGGTCCCAGCATACCCAAAGTCTGTTGGTGGCAGGGTAAACATTGCCTGAATATAGCTACTCCCGTCTTTATCCCCTGAGTCTAGAATCTTAATTCCATTATCTCCAGCTCCAAGCTTTCTCCCTGCAAAGTTAGCATAAGAATTGAAGTTGTAATTTAGATACTGATAACACCCTCCTACAGGTATATTATAAATCAGTGTTAGCACACCTTCATCGGTATCGGGAAGAGTACAAATATACCTATCGCTCAGTAAACCTGCTGCTGCTCTTGTACCAACTTCAAACACCAAAGTATCACGGGTTAAGTTCATTACCCTTCCATCCGGCAGACCTAAGCATATTCCATCCGGACTGACCCACATTATACCAGTACCCTGCAGCTCCTTGAAAACTCTATCTAATTGTATCCTGCAACCGCTCCCGAATACAGCTCTATTATCATACGCTACCTCCCAAGTAAATTCCAAAGGACTTTCCCCTCTTAGGAACCAGACACACTCACTTGTGCCTACATATATTCCATGCTCAACTGGCTGAAACATCTCTATCTCAGCACCGAAGGGTAGAAAGCCTCTTACAGGATCAACTAGATTCGGTCCATATGGCTCAGTATGCCAAGCAACTTTACCATTTATTACATATATCCTTCCTCTATAACTTCCCAAAATACTTCCAGCCGGTGGGGATATATAGCGCCTAGTACTTTCTGGACCATATACACTTTCTGGAACAAGCCAATCACTAGACACTCCAGCCCTTATCACTCCTTTCTCAACCCCATTGCTCCAGAAAACATCTTGTCCAACCAGCGTATACCCAACGCGCCTCTCTGTACCAACACTTGCCAATTCTATATATCCAAAGTCATTCCCAAGTGAGCACAGCTTTCCTCCTTTCACAAACAGACATATACCTCCCGCAGACCAGAGGCTATGTACTGGATCTGTTATTACTGTATCCGTATAACCCTTACGTCTAGAAACTCTCCCTGTACCATCCAGATCTATATTATACGCCACAGCTAGCCACTGTACTCCATCGTCTGGATTATACAGAAGGCGTACAGGATCATACTTAACATTCAATCCCTTTGCCGCTCTAAACCATAGTCTTTTCATCAGTAGTTCCATACACTTGAGATATGGTGTGCTCGTACTCTTGCTAGCCAGTATCTTAATTCATTAATACCACTGGTTGGATTACTACTATCGAACGATAACCAGTAATTCTCACGGGTTTTAATCTTCTGTCCCTCAAGCTCAGAGGCATTCTCAATCTCATCAAATAACATCCATAGTGTTCCATGTACCAATAACTTCCTGTGACAGTGCGCAGGTATATCTATTGGCACATCACCATTCTTAACTAAACGCGAAGGGCTGGCATAATAAAGAAGAACCAGGGTCTCAGCTTCCTCAGGTATTCTCGCATACCACAGCACATTTCCCTCAAGAGCTACAGCTTCAACACTCCCGACTTGATCCAGCGTATAATCTTCCAGCAGTCTTTCAAGATCCGGATATATTACAGGATCCTGGCTATCCGATATAAGTACTTTCTTCAGATGCCCGGAAAAGCTTAAACTACTAGAAATATTAACATATGCCTGATCTAGAACTGTACTCACAGTACCTATTCTCTTCAGAGACGGCAAGGAGACAACTCCAGCTGTATACTCCAAACAGCCATTTATATAATCATTAATCTGATCAGGCCCGTATGACGCTGGATCAAATAGTTTAATCTCTACTTCTGCCCTTATCTCTTCAAGATTCATGCCAGCCCTCGCGTACTCAGTCAAAAAGTCAATAATTGACTTTTCTGGTTAAAATTTCGGAACTTCAACTACCTGCATCAGTACCCGACCAGCGCCAGCCGTGATAGCAGCATCAGAAGTAACATATACTACAACACACGGGACAGTAGCATCAGCCGGAGTAATGATCTCATTTGACTGGTTAGTTCCAAGGAGCTTTGCTGTCAACCAGTCTGATGCCTGGCACCAGTAGAGAGCCGCGGTACCTTCTGTAATATGAGCAGTTGCAATATACTCATCCTCATCGACCTCTGTTACTGTATCCCCATCTACTGCAGCATCTGTTGCAATAGTTCCGAGACCTACGTTGATAGAGACTGATCCGCCAGCGTAGGGTGTAACCACCTGAAATGCACACTCAAGTACTTTAATAAGCCTGGTTCCAAATACAGCTGCCGGGAAAGAAAACACGACAGCTGCCTTATCATCAGCATCGGGACCATACACCTCACTGGATGTTAACCAATACGGAGTCCAGAGAGTTCTCATCTGGTCCTGTCGCCGCAGATCCAACATCGTTGTTGCAGCAGCCATAATAATTTACTCCTTTCTAGTGAATTACAGTATATTCCACAAAGACAGTGAATATACCACTTGTTTGAGTAGTGCCAACAGTCATGGTGACAAGACCACTAGCATCAGAAAACCACTTACCAGCAAATCCAGAAGTGGTATCCTGTGTTGCTCGATACATACCTATGCCTGTAGAATTTACCAGTGCATAGTTAGCATCCAGAAAAGCGTCCGGGTCTGCACCTTCACCATTACCAACAAAGCCGACGTCAATTGTGTCTGAGCTCCCGGCTTCTGTACACAGGAGCCAGACATCCTTAACGAAGGCATACTGAGGCAATCTGATAAGATTATAGGTGCCATCTTCAGGCTCAATAATAGAGCCACTGCGTGCAAGCCTATAATTATCAGCTGCTTTTATAGACAACAAATCAGGCATGCCTTCCTCCTTTCTTAGCTAAGCGCGGTAGCATAGCTGGAGCCAACAATTACACCGTAGTCCAGACTATTGAAAACAACCTTCTTCACACCAAGGATACCACCGCCTCTTACCATGAGAAATCTTTCAGCATCCCGGGTATAGGGATGAAAGGACATGGTTGTTCCTTTACTATCCCCAGCGCCACCCCAGGCTATACACGCTGCCTGGCAACCGAGCAGAAGGTTCCTATACACATTATCAGCTACCTCAGGAATCCTTTCTGACTTCGAGATAAGCAAGCCATTATACTCAATCTCCACATTGGGAACCTGGAGACGATTGGCATTCCTGAGAAGATCCCCCCACTGTCCTACGTTGGTATTCTGCCTTAACATATCAAAGACGTAGTTATGGAGAATTACACGAAAGTACTTCTTTCCGCCTTTCTTCAAAGGACGAATTTTCAATCCATCGCCATCAGGAAGTTCTGCTCTTTGCTTCATTCTATCGAGGAAGCTCAGGTCTAGAACATCTGCTGAGGTCATAGAAGCTTCTGCAACATCATTAACTTTCATATGATGTCCAGAGTCTGGGGCCGTCGGATTCTGCGCAAAGGTCTTACCAGCAACACGGTAAGTTGTTACTCCAGCAAGATGGTAGATAAGCATATCTGAAAGTTTATCCGCCCACCAATCGGAGAGAGCATCCTTTGCCTCAGTCATGAGGTTATAAGGAATCCTCTGCTCTTCCATCTTACCACCAGTATCGACAGCATGATTCAGCTCTTCGATAGTAAGCGAGAAGTCCTTAAAAATCAGGCGTTCTTCCTTACCAGTAATATCATCGTTTCCAACTACACCCTCTCCGGTTAGAGGATATCTGATACCAAAGGTAATATGATCACCCTCACCCTTACCAAGTTCTGTGCGCATCTGTACAATTGCATCAGATCCAGTTCCGACCAGATCATTATACTCAATATTGGGAAGGATTATTTTAAAAAGATCCTTTGCCCAACGTTTTCTGGTCAGAGCATTATCAGTAAGAAACAAAGTTTTCGGGTTCATTCTAGTCTACTCCTTTCAGCGTTAGTCTAATTCTCCCTGCATATATTTTTCATATACATCTGCAGGAACCTTATCAAGCTCCATTTCATCCATTTCATCAATGCGTTTTGCAGTCCATCCAGCAACACCTTGCTTGGTGCCCGTTCCAGCATCAGCTATTGTGGACGGAGCTTTGTGCTTCTGCGCATCTTGTATGGTCTTTTTAGTCTCAGGTTTAGTTTTAGTCTTATTATCTGCAGTTCCTTCTATCTCCTCTTTTGTAGTCTTCGCATACTTAGGATGGTATGTCTTTATCAGCTCATACATATAAGCATACGGATTCCTCCTCTGCCATACATCCGCCTCAAGTTCAAGTGCTACCTCTACAGGGTCTCTTTTCTCATCTTCTGCAATTTTCTCAGCAGCCAATGAGACAAGATCATTAAAATTATCCTGCGAACACACTTCCTTAATGTCGGAGTACTGCGGGCTCTGTGCCATAGTTTCAACAAGAATCTCAAGAGCTTGCCCTTTCTCTTCAGATATCTTATTGATACTGTACTGTAGCTCCTCTATCCTGCTAGGAGTTATTTCTTCCTCTCCCTCAACAGGCTCAGTTATAATATTCTTTTCCAGTCTTTGCAGCCGGGCTTTAAGAAAAGCTAATTCTCTTTCCTGCCTTCTGGTAAGCCTGCGAAGTCTCTGAGCTTCCTGATCATCTGTATCAGGAACTTCTTCATCTGGCTCAGTTTCCTCTTCCTCAGTAGTCTCCTCACTTCCCTCTTCAGTAGTTTTTTCTGTTTCTTCTTCACTCTCGACAGTACTATCCTTCTCTCCTTCGTCGTCAGGATTCTCTGTCTCACCGCTAAGTGCTGTTTCGAGTTCATCTCCATCTTCCGTATCCTCAGGAATCTGGCCCACTACCTGTCCTTCTTTGTCATACAGATCTAATAGTGCCATTACTTACCTCCTTCATTCCTTTTTTGTTTACTTGCATCGGCAGCGATCTTTCTGCCATAAATCCCTCCAGCCACTTTAGCTAGCTCCACTTCTCTATCTTTCTGCCGCTCTTCCATTTCTGCCTCTTGTGCAGCTTGCCAGAATTCTTTAATCTCTTGCTTTACTGTAAAGGGAATATTAGTGTATTCAAGTATTATATGCGGAGGAATAGCCCCGGGATTCTGGTGATTCAGTTCTGCTAGCAGCATCGCAGTAGCTGCACGCATAGATCCTGTTTCTGCAATTTCCTCAAATTCAACATCAAATTCAGCAAATGAAATATCATTAAACCCTTGTATCTGAGGGTTTACTTGAGTATTTATCTCTAGCAATTGCTGCCCTTTTGTCCCTTGAATTCTAATCAGCTCAGGTTCAGTAACATACTGCTGTATCAACGACATCAGTATTTTTGTTCCTTGGATTCTGCTCTTTCTGAAATTATCAAACAGTAAATAAAGAACAACAGCTGCTGCCTCTAGTCTAAGTCTAACACTGATACCAGGCTCTCTCGATGTTGTCTGTACACCCATCATCTCAGTAGTAATTCCAGAAGTATCCTTCATACTTTGCCTGGACACTTCATCAAATTCTCTATAAATGGGACTAATCTGCGGCTGCTGTTCAAATTTGTATTTATTAATAGCTCCCTTCGCAAGCTCCATATGAAATGTAGGATCTGCCGATCTTTGCTCATATTCCTCAATGTTAAGAATTGAGCCTGCTTCATGAGCTAACAGCCCTTTTGGTAACGTCTGGAGAAGGTGGCTCAGCTGTCTTCTCATCGTATTCAAACTTTTCTGTGGATCTTTCATTACTGCAATAGCACCGAACCACTTATTAATTTCATCATCCTTATAAGCCCCATATAAAACAAAGGGAAATATATTCATCTTATAAGGACTCTCTCCGTACTCAAATGTAGACAAGCCTGAGAATATTCTGTAATAAATCTTCTGCATTCTAGATTCTACATACCCTTCTACTTCAGGAAATATCATCTCCTCCGGGTTCTCGGGATTAGGAACACCTTCTGCAAGTGCCTTGACAAACTCTCTGTACTCATCGGGTTCTAGATTCTCCGGCTCCCCGGTCAGCGGGTTCACAAACCAGTAAACCCTAACCCACTTCTTATACCAACATTCTACTATTCTATACCTCTCCAATGCAACATTGTAAAAAATTGGCATAGAACCACCTGAAGTTTGACTCAGATGTTTCACATCTTCTATTGGATAGTTAGGCCAGTAAGATTCAATCTCTTCTTCTGTCAACCATTTATCTATAAACACATACCTTGCATCACTAAGATCATACTCAATAGAATCTTGATCAACCCAGAATGAATATCCAGGTATTCTTTTTGCTTTAATCTCAGGCTTAAATGGGTTGCTTCTATCTATCCAGAAATATAACAGACTCCTTCCTGTCTTTACAGTATGTTCAAAACATGACAATTCCTTTTCCTGAATCTTCAACTTCCTCCTATAATGCCCTATAGTTCCCTGCATTAATTCAACCAGTGGTTCATCCTCCCTTCCCACAGGAATCAGCTGAGGTACAAACGGAGACTGCTGCGCCATACCTATAAGCATATCAACCTTCGGCTTAATCTCATTAAACACAGTAGCAGGTCGATTCTGCCCTGCTAACTTTGCTAAAATTTCAGGACTGTCCTGCTTAGACGCATAGAATCTATAATCCTCTTCTGAGTCAGTTCTGTACTCTGTTTCACATTCCTGACTCTCAATATGATTCAGCCAGTCCTGAAGCTTCATAAACTCTTTGTCGTCTGGCGTAGAATAGTCTCTTCCTTCTAATCTTTCAGCTCTAGACATAATTACTCCATAAGGGAGTCGAGTATATCTTTTCTCCCGCTCCTGTTAAGGATTCTAGCTTCCGGCATCATCATGATATCATCTTTACTATACCCTTGCGAAAGTCTTTCCCTTAGTGTAGTCTCTAACTCATCTATTGATCTAAGTCCTGGACGTTCCCGTGATAACTTCCTTGGTGCACTATGCCCTTTCCATATACCAGGACGATTATGTATATCAGCTTCGAAGGAAGCATTTCGAAGATCTCTCATTACTTTCTTACCTACTATATTCGACAATTCAAGATCAGTAAAAAAGTCACCAACACCAGCTCTCCTAGCCTTAGCTTTCTCTCGAATAAACTCCTTCTGGTATAAAACTCTTGCCTGATCAAGTAAACTATCCCAATCAGCACCTGCCATATTAGGTATCGCAGTGCTCTCTAGTGGATCTCCAGCAAGAGAACCACCTCTATACAAGTCATGTTTTGTTGATGGATAAGCATATACCTTATGTCCTCTTGGATCACCAAACAAACCCTTACCACCCCGTGCTGCTACATGACCCCAAGGTGTCACATGAGTAAACTCACCAGCCTGACCGCCTTCCTTAGCATGACCAGGAACACCTCTATACAGTACAGAAGCGTCAGGCTTTACATTAGTCTCTCCTTTGATCCAGCTAAGTACACTATCCTCAAATTCCTCACCTGCCTTACGAGCAGTACGTCCTGACACAACTGCCTTTCCTTTCTTAGCAACTTGAGATAGTATCTTAAATAACGGTGCAGCAGCTGCCATTTCATTCTCCAGAAAAGTCAATAATTGACTTTTTAACTTGGTAACTACTATTAGCAAGCCATCCAGTTATCAGGACTCGGAATATTATGCTGCTGTATTTCCCAAGGTCTCCGCGGTTTTTTGGGAGCACTGCCTTTACTTAAGAATATTCTATACGCTGTATTGTGAAAATACTCTGAAAGCGCCAGTGCGTCAGCAATATTTGGTGATTTAATTCCTCTTGCTTTAGCAGTTTTTTTGCTCTCTATCACATATGCTCCATTAGCATCAAAATCGTAGTAGAGAGAAGATAACTCATTACAAAGTTCATCTGACATTTCTCTTTCCTTAGCTGTACTACCAGGAAACCAGTATTGCTGATTCCTACACTTTTCCCTCATCTCCCACCAGAGCTCATCACGAAGTCTATGGAATCTAAACTTATCAGATGATTCAGTAGCAACATTTACTCCATGTACTTTTCTTGAAGCTCCGGGAAGTTTATGCATCCAGTCTACTAAACCAGCTCCAACGCCTATCTCATCTATACCAATTCCTTCAGCATCCATGTCTCTCATTACTTCCAACGTATGCCCACCCAGGTCAATTGTGTTGAGACCTTGGAAGGTTGTCCAGGGATAGATGCGCAAACCTTTCCTTGGAAGAATAATACTAGAATCTTCTCCGTACCTTGCCACATCAACACCAAGGTACAACGGCTCATCCTCAGCAATAGGTATTTCGTTATCAATGCAGGATATTGCCCAGGAAAGGGGAATGAAAGTTTTCTCGTCATCCTTGGGAGGTTCTCCTGCAACACGGATTCTGAACACATTGGAATCTTCTCCATATTTATCTTTCATGTAAATAGGATACGCAGGATCAACATTTTCACTGTCTCTAGAGTCCCAGTGTAATTTGTTCCACTTATCTCTTTGTTTGATATCAAAATGACTGTCATAAAAGTATCCTGTTCCTCTAGTCATATTGCCTATCAGGAGCACTATATTATCCGGCTGTGTCATTGCTCCCTCAAGTGGAATAAAGACAGGATCTGGTACACCTGATGCTTCGTCTACTACAATAAGCAAGTGATCTCCATGAAAACCAGCAAGTGTTTCAGCCTGTTCTTCCTTGCTGGCTTTAACGGAGGGACTCACAGCACGGCACCACCATTCCTTAGGACTTTCTTTATGGAATATCTTATCACTTTGAATTACAAATTCATCCCTGAATATTGACCTCCTGAACCATTTAGACAATTCACTCCAGAGAATATCAGCCAGCTGCCTGTTTGTCGGGGCAGTACAAACCACTTTAGCATAAGGTCTTGTTGTCATAAAGTTCATGATTAACCAACTAGCACAAGCATCTTTCCCAGTACCATGACCACTTCTGACAGTATGTCTCTTATGCAGTGGAAATGTACGGAGCAATTCTGCCTGCTGCTTAGAAGGCGTTGCTTCGATTCCATCTTGTACAAAGGACACCGGGTTATACTTCCATTCCCGAAGTCGCTTAAGTATCGCGGGGTTAAGCACTTACTCTCTCCACATAGTCGCTAGTAAATATATTATCTTCTACAGTAATGCCAATAGGAAGTGCTATTAGAATAATATTTCTTATTCTAAAAAACACTTGCTGTTTAATTGGCAAAGCATTCCCGAAAGTAGAATTGTACGTTCCTTCCAAAGTAAATACTCTAGTCTCAAATATATTCCTCTTATCTACCAGCTGTAAATCACTACCATGAAGTGTTATGTATGTAATACTTGTAGGTTCTCCTACTGCTATCTTGTATCTGTTATTTACTACTGTACCATCTTCAGTAGTAAGTGTCCATAGCAGTGTAACTGGGTCTACTAGCTCACCATCCTCATCAGTAAAGGTCAATTTCAGAGTATAACTAGACTCCTCATTTGCCATTTTCTTGAGATATTCATATACCTGGTTTCTCATACTGCCCTCGCTTCAGCTACAGGAGCTAATCCTTCTATACTGCACCTGTATGCTATACCTGCACAGACAATCTCAGCTGCCAGTGCCTCAACACTACAATCTAAACGCCCTTCTGCAATATCCCAGTAAACATCAGCATCTTCAACAACCTTGACACTTTCCTGAATATCTACTAATAACCAGCCAGTACTGCTAGTAATAGACTCTTCCAGAATAACACTGTCGTCAACTGAAACAACTACCGTAGGAATTCCAGTCTCTACAAATGTCGCAGCAATTTCTTCTACACCAGTAGAATCACTCACCCAAACAGTAACATCAATGTTACATGTGGTATTATCGTCAGCAGTTATAATATCTGATACTGCTAGCAACAATTCTGCGGATAGAATAATAACATCACTAAGTATAATATTATCATACACAGAAACTGTAGAGTCATTTAGTGCAGATTCTATATTATCACTAACTTCAGCAGTATCATACACAGAAACTGCTGGACCGCTCAGTTCAGATCCTGTGGACTCAGTAATATTATTAGCATCAAAAGTATTTACTAATAATTGCAGTATACTAGCAGATGCTGTATCGAGTACTGTAATTAGCTCCGCCTTATCTATACGAATATCGCCAAGTAGATCTGTAATTCCTGCATCTACAGTACTCACACTGCTGAATACAACTATACGAAGTTCTTCTAACTCAGCAGTTACAGTTTCTACAGTCGTTGCTGTATCTGCAGCACTTATATATAATACTCCTGGAACTTCAACTGACAGACTACCCAAGTCCTCAGTGGTTATATCTGTATATACAGAAACACTCAACCCACTAACATTACTAATTGTGTTCTCTCCAGCAATAATAGTATCTATGGCTGAAGCACTTAGTTCTGTGTTGGTGACAATAATGTATTCATCTATATTAACTGTATCAACAGCATTTAGATAGACATCTATAAATAGGCTTGTATTACTATCTTCTACAACAGTGACTTCAGTAGCAGCTACTTCCAGATCAGATATAGCCTGCACTGCTAAATCTGAGACAGTAATTGATTCATGTACTGTAATATAATAGTTTTCAACAACTTCTACTACTATATTAGCAGTATCCTCAGTTGAAATACTAGAACTAGTACTGATAAGTAGATCACTTGTTAGTGTGCTAAGACTCTCAGCTGTAGTAATTGCATCATCTATTGCAATTCCTGCCAGTTCAGTTGCGCAGGTAGTAGTATCTGTTACACTGGTACTATCATATATATTTACACTACAGTCTGCAGATGCCTCGTATACATAGACATAAAAAATCATGTCTTCCGCCCGAGAAAACCAGTTGGCCATATCAGACGTTCTTGAAGCGTTTCCTTCGTGGGTCGGTGAGGAACTATCGCAGCCAACGTAGAGCTTGTCGGTAGTATCCCCGCCTGTATATTCAAGGCAGATAACGTATGGGGTACCGTCCCCCAGGATATAACCGTCGGTGAAAGTGAAAGCAACAAGGGCATAGGCCCCAAGCGTAGAAACATCAACGCCTTCCGAAGTCGCAAGAGCCGAGCCTGTTGGAATACTACTGGTACCAAACGTCCCGGAATGCGCGTAGAGCTTGGCATAGGCGTAGCCGGTCGGGGAATTGCTCTTCTGAATAAAGAATTCCACCTGAGCCAGTTCGTTGCCGTCCCCGTAAAAGCTCTGGCCTACGGAATGATTGGTGCCGCCAGAGACTTGTAAAGCATAGTCACGGTTACTTTCTTCATAATAATCCAATATAATAGGATCTGCCATCACACTTACCTATATAAACTCCTGCTCTTCCCCTCTTGCAGGAAACTGTATTCCATCCATATCTATATGCTTGCAGAACACAGATGTATCTATTACAAAGGGATATTTTTTATCTGCAAATTCATCAAATCCAGCTTTTCTAAGAGCTCCTGACTCAATGACTCTACTACACCAGTCAAGATCTTCTGTTCCTGTAGAGGTGAACCAGCTTCTGTCTTCGGGCGAGAACCAGACTTTCCTCGGAGTAGTAAAGATTTCCCTGACAGTTTTGGAGCCAAGATTGTATTCCTTAGATTCATGGTACAGAACCTCCAGCAATTTCACATTTATCAGAGTACAGCCCATCGGAACTCCGTCTACCCAAACAAGATCACCCATCTTCCAGTCAGGATAATAACCAGTTCCTCTTCCACGATAAATCAGTGGTTCCGAAGGAACAGACTTTGTGAAATACAGCCCACTCCAAACAGGATATTCCTTTTTAATCATTAGCTCATTCAGTTTAAGAAACGTCCCCGGCGGCAGTACTACATCATGATCTATAAAAAATAACCACTTAAATCCCTGCTCAACAGCAGCTGATGCAATAAAATTCCTGGCATCAGCAACACCGAAGTCAATTGGACTATACTGATTCATCCAATGCACTGCCTCTACCTGACTCCAGTTGCAAGGTATAACCTGTGAATATCTTGCAAGAACCCATTCTGACCTCAACAAACCAGTCATAGGAATCCCAAACATTATCCTCTTATAAGGTTTTGTTGGACTCCTAAACTGTGAACAGCCCTCTCTGTATTCCGCCAGTTCCTCGCTCATACTAAAGCCTCCTTTGATTTCACTGTTTCTGCTACTGCAATTCCTAGTGTGTTACTCTCCTCAGCTTCCTTATGCGCTTCTTTAATAAGCTCCTCTGCATTAGTAACTTTTTCCAGTATAACCTCAATATTTCCGTTCGATTGCCAGACCGGGAATCCTTTCAGAATCTTCCACGGTTTTGGCTGGTAGATAAAATACAGCGGATACCTGGGATCAAAATACTGCCATGTCGCCTCATTCCAGCCATTGCAGTGCGTGGGGTCTTGCCAGAAGCCCCGACTTCCTGGATACGGTGTAGCCACTGCAAATGTTCCACCATCAACCAGAATTCTCCAAACCTCTTCCATAAACGGGATAGAGAACCAAGGTTTAATATGCTCAACCACATGGCTCGCTATTGCAGTAATAACACTCTCACTCTCCACTGGCCAGGGGAACACTTCCAGATCATGTATAATATCAATACCTGGCAATGCTCTACAGTCAATCCCAATAAAGCCTTCCTGCTTATTCCCTCCACAACCAATGTCCAGTTTAATCATTATCTCCACCTCCATAAAGTATCAGAACTTTCTGTCTTTCCAGGTTTATACCTAGAATACTGCTCCCGTAACCTTCCTACTTCAGCAGAACCACCAGAATACCTATACTGCGGTGCTGCTATTCCTTCCAGTCTTCTAACCACAGGCTCAACAACTTTCATAGGAATACCATAATCCAGCAAGTACATCCCATATTCCTTTGCTCTTTCTTCCAGTGGTCTTGCTAATCCATCCCTTCTAGTAAAATAATAAGCATCTGCTTCAATTGCTGGATTTCTATTCAGCTCATCTCCTTTATTAGTTAATCCACTCCAGGCTTGATAGTCTGGAATAGAACTAATTACTTCATCCACCCTTCTATCTCTAGTCTTATCTGCCAGCCTAGTTATTCTATCTCTGCCCCCAAAGAATCTAGGCTTCTCAGACCAAACAGTACTATCCATCTTACCCTCAGTCCAGTGCTTTGGCAGGACAATATCTCCTTCAGGATTCCCAAATGCTCTTCTGTACCAAGGTTGAAGATTAACATACTTCTGCATCTTATCCCGGAATAGCTCAGTCTTTGGTTTTACCGCAGAGAATCTAGATGCATGTACTGTTTCATGCGCAAGAGTAGCATCGCCTGCAGCAGGGTTTTCTGCAATCATAGCTATACTTTTATTCTTCGGAATATAGCTCCCGACCCCGGCATCCTTCAAGCCTGTATGCCCAACAATAACTTCATTCAGCAGACCTCTCCGATGCATGGTATTTATCAGTTCCCTGAATTCCGGGCTTATGGCTTTCTTTCTCTCTGGCATTTTATTCCCAGAAACGTCAATTATTGACTTTATTGCTGGTTTGGTCTAGCCAGCTTTGATTTCTTCTTCTTCTTAGTTTTCCCAGCCTTAGAATAAGCTGCCGCCCAAGCTTGGTCGCGCGGGTGTCCTGCTTTCATCATCTCAAGAGCATTCTTGAGAATTGTCTTCTTAGATTTTCCGGGTTTCAAAGGCATTATAGAGCCTCTACACCAGTGAATAAAATTTCTTCCAGGTCTAGTTTTGCTGTCGAAGGTTTATTTTTAGCAAGAGCATCTTGTGGTGCTTTATGCATAAGCGCTTCCTCGTATATCTGCTTCGCTTTATTATCTCCGGTCCATACAACAAAATCAAGATAATCATCCAATGACGCAATAGGTTTATCATATCCAGGATACTTTTGCATTAATTCTTTTCCTTCTTTTATTAGCTTCTTAAAGGCTTCTAAAGCATCAGCCGAAGATAAATTAATTGATTCAAGGTAGTGTTCTTTCACAGCATTATGTAATTCTTTTTCATGTATTCCAGGCCTTCGTAGTCTGGCTACATTCGGAGTATCTACTTCCCTTGCCATACTTTGTAAATCAATATCTTTATAAATAGCCCCAAGTGCTGAATCCTCGTGTGGTGCTGCTGCATCAGCCCAGCTATATATCTTCCTCCGCTTACTTCTAGGCACATTATGCATATTAGGATCATAACTAGGTCTTACGTCTATATTCATGACATCGGAGGGGTTAAACATTCTAAGCTCATACTCATTGTATCTTGCCGGGCTGTATATAGTTCCCCTGTAGCCTTCTCTTTGGAGATTCTCTGTAAGCGCGCGGTTAAAAGCAACCCTAGTTTCTGGTGAAGAGAAAACATTACTCTTTAGTTTTCTGTATAAACTTTCCTTACTTGCCTTAGAGATATTTGGGAATGCCTCTGCCAGTGCGATATCTAACTTATTGGATTTAATTGCTTTCTTATAAGCGTCCCTGTAAAGTTTTTCATGTTCTGGATGCCCACCTTTCCAGCCTAGAAGAATTCTATCCTCAGGAGAACCACCATACCGAGGCATTACTCTAGCAATATATGGCTCAGAATGTTTCAGTCCTCTATCCTCCAGAAGCTGTTTAGTCCTAACTGTATGCATCGAAGATGCTCTTTTGTATAAGATATCTCTCAGTTTCTCTTGTCTAGGATTAATGTGGGAAAATTGTATGGGAACACTAGGTGCAGCAGAAAGTGAAATTCCAAGTGGCTCTCCTAGGTTTCCAGGGTTAGTCCTTGCTCCACTGTAAACATCTCCCATTGCAGGATAAGTTCTTCTCCCGTGGAACCAAGTACCACGATAAATTTCTGGAAGCCAGTCTCCATACTTCTCAGCAATCTCCTTTCCCACCTTGGAAACAGGTTCAGTCATGGACTGCCGGTTCTTAATCATTTGAGATCTGATTAATTCCTTAGGAGTATGTAATGAACCCTTTGGGAAGGCGATGGGATACTTCTTAATCATCCCACCTACTCCAGCTGTTGCTATGTTAAGCAGGAAATCATTCTTCTGCTGTTCTGTGAGCTTGTCCCAGGGACCGGGAAGGTCTGTAGAAGATCTCATACTTTTAGCAAAGTCAAGAACTTTGCCAACTATCCCTGGTTTTATGGGAGAAGGAGGTAATGCAGCAGTAGAAGGCTCTCTGAGGAGCCATTTCTCAGCTTCAGATTTCCTTCTACTGCTTCTAGGCATTTTAACTAAACCTTATTTGGTAAGTTACATTTACATTCTGGTTGGTGTCACAAGAACTGGAGGCATAGGTATTTCCAGCAAAAAGTGTATCATTTGTATTAGTAGTATTAAAAAGGCCAATGTTAGAAAGGTTAGCTGCTGCTGTAAGGAAATTATCGCTACTTGCAAATGTTGCAGTAAATTGTGCTGTATTACTATTAACATTTGCAAAGGTGACAGCCCCGCGCTGCGTGGAGGACATAATTTCACCTGGAAGTGTGGTGGCATTAGATGCTGGTGCAGCCCCGGTACCAAGTGCAACGTACCCAACTTGTACACTGCCACTTGATCCACCTAGCAGCTTTACGAGATAATTCAGAAACCCAAGATTGGTAATCTGATTCGGCCCAACAAAACCAGAATCTCCAACAATTTCTCCATCTTTCTCAATTTGCACTCGAGAAAAACCATGAATCTTCAGTCCGTCTTTCATAAAGAATCCCTCCTTTGGGAAGTATTTTTGTTGGACGGACAGCTGAGGACGACTGCCCGTCCAGAAGTGCCAGGCCGGGGAGGCTCCGGATTGGCTTTATAAATCAGGTAGCTCATTAAGCGGGAAGGGGCGCCGAGAGCTACCTGTACTGGCATAGTCCTCATCTTTTTCACCAGTATCTTTGGGAGGCAGAGAGTCTAGGAAGGCATTAGCTATATACTCTTCATCCTCATCCCCGTTATCCTCCTCTTCGCAGAGTATTGCATCCATCTCCTCCTGCTTTACTCCACGCTCGCTGAATTCAGCTTCTATTGTCTCAGTCATTTTATTTTCATTATTCAATCCTCTTCCTTCCTCTTCTTTTTCTAGGTGTATAAGATATCCAACTAATCCTTTAATCTCTGAGGGCTTTCCATCAGCAACCAGCTCTTTATCCTTAAGAATCTTATATGCACCCACCAGCTCTTTTAAAGAAGCTTGTTGGATCTTCTCAGGTGTTACAGCTTCAAGAATCTGCGCCTCCAGCTCAGTTAGTTCCAGAGACTGCAGCGCTCTGTACTGTAAAATTTCGCCCTCTTTTTTCTTAAGATCAGTAATTCTTCTGGAAAGAGTAGGGGAAGTAACACCGAGTTCACGGGCAATGGCTTTCTTATCCCATCCATCTGAGAGTAAGTCAGCGAGAATATCGGTATCTACTTCCTTTTTTGGTCTACCAGATGGCATAAGACACCTCCATGTTACTAGCAGTTTAACACACAAAAAACCAGGTGTCAAGGGAAAAGTGGCATTCTTAATGGGCGGGCGGGCGGGCCTCCCTCCTACCTTTCATTCTCAGAAAAGTCAATTATTGACTTTTTATCTTCAATATTATTCTCTTCTCAGTGTTGGGTTGAAAATTTTACTTGAGTAGAAAATAGTGCCAGGTCATTCCTGCCGTGGGGGTTGCCTGGGGTCGGTGGGGGGTAGAGGGTTTTTCGCGTGGGCCGTGGTTATTGGCGGTGAAGCCGTTTGGAATTGTTATTTGTGGGTATTTCGCTTGGAATTTGACAATTCCGGTTTTGGGTGTATGATGGTGTCAAATTGAATAGAAGTGATTGATGCACGGGCGTAATGCCCGTGGGCCGAAAGGCTGAGCCGGGAAGGCTCACAAGCTCTTTGACAATCGAATAATGCGGTAGGTGCTCGTTCCCTGCCTGTTGCCATGCTGGGTATTTAAGGAGGCGTGGTATGGCAAGGAATAAGTGGACATGGGAAGGGTCAAGTCTGTCCTGCGACAGACTTGGGCTGAAGATTGACTTGGTAGAATGCTTCCCTTCATGGGAAAAGCTCTCCGTGGGCGAACGGTTCCTCGCCCAATACGGAGTTAAACAATGGATCTCTTCAGGCCTGGCTGGCGTCATCGGCGCCGACAAGCTCAAAGAGACCGCTAGCTCGCTTGCACAGCGCGCATACGCGCACGACTTCGCGCGGCAAACCGGTGGTGGTGGTGGCGTCACGAAGGCTGAACTAAAGGCCGAACGTGACGAATTAGCGGCTAAGGTGGCAGCTCTCGAAGCGGAATTGGCGGCTTCCAAAGTGGTTCTACGAAAGAAAGGTAAATAATCCATCCACCTGGCATGGCAATAGGCAGGGAATGGGCACCTTGTGTGGTAAACCTTAAATTAGTGGAGGTGTTTGTTATGGATGTAAAAGAACTTTTGGCCGCACGAGAGCATCACCGAGACGAGATCCGTTTCATAGAAACGGAGCTCCTTCGGTACCTACGAATGTACCAAGGGAGCGTGGAGGAGGCAATTGCGGAAGGGCTGGTTAAGCCAGCATTCCCGACGCCTCCTGGATACATGCGGCATCTAAGAGAAAGTAAGTAACTAGAATCCCAAGGAAGGATTAACCTCTTTCCTTGGGATTTTTTTTTGCTTTATTTATTCTAAGCAATTTATCAACAAATTCAAGTCTTGTAACTGCAACATATGAAACCGCAACCGCAACCGCAACATCGTTTAAAACCCCGTTTTTCACGTTTCCCGCAAATGTACATTTTCTTGAACTTTTGTCTCTTTTCTTGGATTTTATTTTTAAGT
>Ga0265293_10003501_pt1 | contig 29110 bp, 25 predicted proteins | sample Munlanlewell138R_FD_192505 | JGI IMG/M metagenome (GOLD analysis project Ga0265293, IMG submission 192505) | Leachate microbial communities from a municipal landfill in Southern Ontario, Canada - Leachate well 138R | ecosystem: Engineered > Solid waste > Landfill > Unclassified | place: Canada... | reverse complement strand
CATTATAACTATCCTGTTTATTGTTACAATGATGATCCTAGTTATATAAAGCCAGATGGATCAAAGCATTATGGTACTAAAAAACCTTATGAAATGTTTACCAATGAAAGTGATCTAGCCTATCACAAACAACGAACACGTTATTATATTGCACGTTATGGTTATTCTACAAAAATTTATGCATTTGAAATTTTAAGTGAACCATGGCACCTAGGTGAAGCATGGAAAACTGGGCAAGGTAATCAAGGCAGTGCAGCTCCTTTCTTAGATCCGAATAATTCAGATCATGATTCAACTCGCGTTGCAGTATATAATTACCATAAAGTAATCTCGGAGTACATTAAAGACTCACTAAACCACAACAAGCATTTGATAGGGATGAATATGGCAAACGAATTGGATGGGTTGAGTCAAGGAGGTTTGGATGCTAGTATAATACTTTCTTCAATTGACTTTGTTGGCTTTAATCCTTACTATTTTGAGCCCAATGCACTTTACAAATCAAACAGTAATTCCATTTATAAATATATCCAAGATATTTGGGCGAAAAGAAATTCAATGCAGCCTGAACAGTATATACCAGTGCTCGTTTCAGAAGGAGGAACTGATGAAGACTATATGGCTTGCTCCAATTATGACCTTGATATTGTTGACAAAATGACATTGCCTTTTACAGGAGTTGCTGGGATAAATACATGGTCTGGATATACTCCAAATTTTCTTAAAGATGAAAATGACGTAGTTACAATGCCCAATAGCACTTATAATATGTGGGACAATGCCATACGCGTAAAAAACCACATGAATGGAGATGATGTGATCAATACCTTGAGTGATACTTGGGGAGGATGGAAGCATGGGATGGAGTATGCTGAATATGACGGTATTTTACGAGAATGGTATTCCGTTGAACATCAGTACTACACTTCGTCGAATAAGAAAAAGGCAGTGGGCTATGTGAGAAACAGAAGTTTTAACGTAAAGACCAGAAGTTCTTATGGTTCTTTGTGCTATAATGAACCATTTGAACCTGTAAATGAATCTCCAAGAAACACAGCATGGAATGATGTTAAAAACGGTGATCGTTTAAGAATTAATAATCTAAAGACACACACCGAATATAAATTGGATTGGTATAGCAATAATCAATATATACAAACTGACTGTATTGAAACCAATAAAAAAGATGGAAATTGGGGAATCACTTTAGAATATCCTGAACTTACTGTAAGTCATGCGGGAAGTAACGACTTACCTGTTGTTTGGTATGTTGTGTATCAACAACCTTGTAATTCAGGAATGACCCAGCAAAACAATATGAGCGAAAATGAAGAAGAGATGAACAAAACGCAATTGTTGAATATACAGTCCGAAAATGAAAATATTTTAAATGTCCATCCTAATCCTTTTAGTAGTTACATCTCAATTCAAAGCCCTGAAAAAGACGAGTTGATTTTAAAGTCTATTGAAGGAAAAGTGATTGACAATTATAAAATTGATAAAGGACAAACAATAATTAGCACTCTTAAATTAACAAATGGGATTTACATTCTAACCTTTGTCAATCAAAATAAAACCTTTAAACTGATTAAGCGATGAGAAAACAAAAACTAATTAAAATCTTGTTTCTTTATTTCATGGGTTTTATTCCTTTTATTGGACTTGCTCAAAGGCCAACTTCTTTAGAAACAAAAGTTTCTCAATCTGGGCATTCAAAAATATATACTGAAACTGAGTTAGGCATTGGCGTCAATCTGGCTTTAAAAAAAGGAAGTATTTCCTTCTTAATGCATTATCAGTATGGTGGTAATTGGGAGACAAAAGATTTAAATTATCAAAAAGTAGAGATGTATGCTTTAGATTATCATTTATTAGGTGGAGAAATTAATTATAGAATTCTAAATCGAGCTAAGTTTTATAGTCCAACCATTCAGGTGTCACTTTCAACTGAGATTGCGTCTGGTTATCGTGGTGGATACTTGCAAAGTGTTGGCATGTATTTGGACGGTAGAGAGTATATTTTTGAACCATCGAACTCATCACAAACAGGAGGTTTAACAAATCCAAATAAAAATCTTGCATATTACTATATTTCCACACCATTAATAAATAGTATAATGATTGGAAACGAATTCAGAATCATGGAAGGGTTTTATGCTAACTTGGGTCTTGGTATGTCTATTCGTTCAATTCGTGTTGGTTACAAAGAATGGCACATTTCGGAACCCGAGCCCGAACCAGTTCTTAAATCTATTTCTACTCCAAAAAAAATAAGATTGTTTGATTTAAAACTTGGATTATCTTATGTTTTACCTTTCAAAAACAAACCCAAACCCCAATAGTTTTCCGTAAATTGAAAACATGAAACCAGAGAATTCAAATATAAAAATGCCTTTTGAGAGGGAAATGCCCCTTGGCTTCACAGGCGTTGCAGGGTTTCACTTTTGGGATGGCAGTAGCCCTAAAGAGGACAACACTTATCATACAGAGTTGTGGAAGAATACTTTTAGGGCACAAAATCACATGAATGGCTACGATGTAATCAATACCTTGAGTGATACTTGGGGAGGATGGAAGCATGGAATGGGGAAAGCTGAATATGACGGTATTTTACGAGAAAGATATTCCGTTGAACACCAATACTACACATCATCAAATAAGAAGAAGTCAGTGGGGTATGTGAGAAACAGAAGTTTTAATGTATATACACGTGGTAATAGTGGAACATCTTGTAGTAGTATAGACTTCGATAATGTCGCTACAGAATCCCCTAGAAACACTGAATGGAATGATGTGTATATGCCTAAACGTTTGCGCGTAAATAATCTAAAAACACACACCGAATATAATTTGGATTGGTACAGTAACAATCAGTATATAAAAACTGACTGTATTGAAACCAATAAAAAAGATGGAAATTGGGGAATCACTTTAGAATATCCTGAACTCACTGTAAGTCATACGGGAAGTAATGACTTACCAGTTGTTTGGTATGTTGTATATCAACAACCTTGCAATTCGGGAATGGCTCAGCAAGATGATATAGAAGAAGCTGAGGAAAGTGTGAACAGAAAACAATTGTTGAATACTCAGAAGAATAATAAAACGATTTTAAATGTTCATCCTAATCCATTTCAAAATCAAATTTCAATTCAAAGTTCGCAAAAAGATCAACTCATTATAAAATCTGTCGAAGGAAAAGTGATTAATGTCTTTGAAATTGAAGAAGGAAAGTCAAGAATAAATACTGCCATCTTATCACAAGGCATGTACATCCTGACCTTTTTCAATCAAAATAAATCTTTTAAACTGATCAAGCGATGAGGATTTTAATTATTTCATTCTTTCTATTCTCTTCCGCCATTGGGGTTGCTCAAACGGAAGAGGTGAATTTGGCAATTCAAACATCTTATAGTCTTTATGTTTCCTCTAATCGTTCAAAGAATTATGGGAATTCATACAACTCTGTTAAAGGTGATTTAGGCATAAATTTCAAGATAAAAAAAACTGATCTATATTTTTATCTAACTTACGATTTTAATTGGATAGCAAAATATGAAGGTCATTATTTAGGGATTTCATTTGAACAGCATTTTCGAAGTAAAAAAAGCTCGTTCAGGACCTATTATGGTATAACGATTTTGAGTGAAGTTAATTCTAATCATAATAATGGATTTATTACTGATTCATCATTTAAAATTCGAGATCATTTTTTAACTAGTAAAGGATATTATCCTAATTATTATAATTCCTCTGGATTTTATTACGGTACTCCTCTTTTTAGTGCATTTTCAATTGGAGTTGATTTTCGGCTGCTAAGAGGGTTATATATCAGTTTAGAACTTGGATACGGTTTAAAATTAATAAGGTATAAATATTTAGAGTGGAAGGATTACGAGGATTACCATGAATTATTAAAAGACATTCCAATGAAAAGTAAAATGCTTCACTATGTAAATGCCGAGTTGGGCTTGCGGTATGAGTTTTCGTTTGGGAAGCAATAGGCTTTAGGTTGTATGCTAAGTATATAGCTAACACTACCACAAGTTTCCTTCTCGTGGTAGTGTTTAACCATTATCTCTTACTAAAACTAAAATCAACTTTATAATAGAAAATCGGCAAGAACCCTAATTGATAACGCTGTGCAATTGGTTCAGCGGTTGGATCTGTTAAGCTCGGAGCATAACTCAACGCCAATATATTCTGTGTATTCAGGATGTTTACCAAATCCAAGCCAATTTCGTGAGTTAATTTTTCAGTGTTTAAAACATAAGTCACCTTTAAATCTAAGCGGAAATAGTCTTTAAACTGACGGGTGTTAAACAGAGAATCTTTAAATACCAATTCGCTATTGATTTCTGTTTTCGCCACATCAACATAGCCATATCTTCTTCCTCCAGCAGCTGTAACTTTAAATCCTGTAGAAATCATATTTCTATCATTTATTTTAAATTCTTTTCCTGCTAAGAAATTCACAGCATAGTTGCCGTTAAAGTCTGTATTTCTCTCAATTCCATCACTTCCTTTGTACTTCGATTCAAACAAAGAACCTGTTGCCAAGAAATAGAAAGATTTATTGAAATATTTCTGAACTGTTAATTCAATACCATAGTTTCTACCTGTTCCTTCATTCACTAATTCATCTGGGAAAAACCTTTGAAAACCAGAGCCTTGATTGATTAAACTGAAAGATGAAGCATACATGTCTACTGGAATGTCATATAAATGTTGATAATACACTTCGGTTCTTAATGTCAAATTGCTTTTGAAATTCTTTTGATATCCTAATGCACTGTGAAAACTTCTTGTGAAATCCATGTCTGAATTCAATAGACGTAAATTACCTTGCGTATCTGCTTGTTGATAGGTGTATTGATAAGTAGGCTGCATTTGCGAGTGTAAGCCAGCTCCTGCGCTAAATTGTTGCCCGTTCTTAAAGTTCCATAACCAGCCTAGTCGGGGTTCGGCATAACTCCAGCTGTCACTTAAAGAGTAGTACTGACTATGAACTCCAGCTGTAAAATCCATCCTTTCGTTGATTTTCCATTTATATTGAACAAATGGTTGAATCAAAGCGCTGAATCCAGTGTAGTCATGACGCTTTACGAAGTAAGTGTGAGAAACGTCTAATGCCGAATCAGCATTGTTTATAAAATAGCCGTCAAGATTTATTCCCGCTCTAATGATGTTTCTGCTATTCACTTTGTGATTTACACTTGCGTAAAGTGCCGTTTTATAGGTTTTGAATTTGTACCCCATCAATTGATAAATAGAATCCGTACGAATTTCATAATGTGGTGCTCCATCTGCATAACTAGTGTCGATTCCTCTTATTAAAAAGTCATGACGAGATTTTTGTTGATCATAAGATTGTGCTATTGTTGCTTTGAAGAATGTGTTAATAGAAATTGGTTTTTTATAACTCACTCCCACAACACTCATCGCTGTTCCAAAGTACTGGTCTCTGTCTCCTTCCCCAAAAGCCTCTTCGCTTATTTCTTTTTGATCCGAAATAACAATGTCAATATCAGATGCTCCACCTATTCCAAATACTCCTATATGTCCACCTTTTTTCAAAGGAAAAGACAGTTTGAATGCGCCATCTCCATAGGTGGGTACAGCATCTGTTCCAATTCGGATATTCATTGCTTGGAAAATACTTAAAGTACTGTAACGCCCCATTACTAGGTAGCTAGAACGTTTGTCTTTATTGATTGGTCCTTCTGCAAGAACCTCTGTTCCTAAAAAGCCAAACTGACCAGTAAACTCATGTTTGTCAGGGTTTCCATTTCTTAATCTCAAATCAAAAACTCCAGAAATTGAGTTTCCATAATCTGCCGGAAATGCCGACATGAAAAAGTCTGAATTGGCCAGTATTTTGTTGTTTAAAATAGCAACTGGGCCTCCTGTAGAACCTGATGTAGCAAAGTGATTTGGATTTGGCAAATCAATTCCTTCCACTTTCCAAAGAATTCCAATTGGAGAGTTTCCTCTTACAACAATGTCATTTCGTGAATCGTCTGCTCCTTGAACTCCTGCAAAATTGCTGGCCATTCTCGCGGGATCTCCTCTAGAACCTGCGTAACGATCTGTTTCCTCTACACTAAATTGTCGTGCGGAAATTGTAGCCATTTCATTGTTCACTTGACCTGCTTTTTTGCCAATGATGTTAATTTCTTCTGTGGTAATGATGTTTTCATTCAACTTCACATTGACAATACTTTCTCTACCAGAGTTAATTGTAACTGTTGTGGAGGTATTCAAATAAGAATTATAACTTGCTGTTAGTTCGTATTTTCCAATGGGAACATTCTGAAAGTTATAGAAACCATCCATATCAGTCATATTTCGAAGAATGATACTGGAATCGGATGAAACCAGAAGTAACTTCGCTCCAATTAATGGGAATTGTGATTCAGAATCAACAACGCTACCTTTTAGAGTTTGCGAAATTTGACCAAATATTGGCAGTGAAACCAGGCTGAGGAATAAAATCAGATACTTTTTCATAGTATATTGTTTGTGAGCAAAAATAGATACATTTATCGTTTTTCTTTAGTTTCCCATTCTTTTTTTGACCATTCCTTTAAATAGACGTTTTTGAATGAGTAACTGTTCATTTCGTTGAGACTCAGGTTGCGCACCTTTGAATAAACGATTTTTATTGTTTCTTCGTACCATAAGATGATGTAAGGTGCGTCTTCCATTAGTATAGATTCTGCCTCTACAAAGCTCTTGTATCGCTCCACAATTTCAGGAGTACTTTTAGCCATTTCGAATAAGGCATCGAAGGCTTCGTTCTGATAACGAGAATGATTGGTCATCGATGGCAGTGAAGAATCTTTTGGAACTGTTCTTCCATAGGCAGTCATTAAAAAGCTTTCTGGACTATTGTATTCTGCAAACCAAGAAGAGCGAAATAAATCTCCATTTGCATAAATTTGATCATGTATTTTCTCTTCAAATGAAACGCCATCTAATATCACTTCAATGTTCAAGGTTTCTTTTAATTGATTTGCTATTTCTTTGGCCACATCTGAATGAAGAGTTCCAACATTGAATTTTATATGAATAATAGGGAAGTCTTTACCGTTTGGATATCCCGCTTGTGCAAAAAGGCGTTTGGCTTTTTCTGGCTGAAAGGTATAGCCATGACTTTTTGCTTTTTCAGAATCATAACCACTAAATGCAGCCGGGGGAATTATTCCTCCGTCTCCTATACTGTGGGCTTGATAATTCAATATTTTTGAAACGATTGCCTCTCTGTCTATGGCATAATTAAAGGCTTTCCTTACGCGAATGTCTTGAAATTCTGGTTTTAGTAAATTGAAATAATAATATTGAGTGGCAATTAATGGTTTCCTGATTAATATGAATTTTGGTGGCGTACTGTTGAAATCATCAATTTTTCCTTTGCCTAACATTATAGAAACCTTACTTGGTGGCAAGCCTTCAATTAAATGAGTTTCCCCTCGCTCAAACATTTCTAGCTGTTGCACTCTTTGACTTTCCACTTTTAATATTAAAGTGTCTAAATAAGGAAGTCTGTGGCCGTAATCGTCTTTCCCATAATAGGATTTATTTCTCACCAAAACTATTTCCTCCCTGTTGTTTCTCTTGCGGTTTTCTTTAAACTGAAAAGGACCTGTTCCAATTAATTCTTCTTCTAAACCCGCTTCATTGGCTTTTTTAGATACAATTAAAGCAGCTGTTTGTGTTAGTTTGTTCACAAAGTTAACATCGCGGTCAAGCAATTGCATTTGAACAGTATTTCCTCGCATACTCAATCCTGAAATGTGATCTGCTTCTTGATTGAAATACTCATCCGCTCCTTCTAAAAGTCCTTTATAAATAGTGTAATAAGCGCTGCTGGCTTCGTTGTTAGAAGATTTGCATGCTAATTCTATGCTGTAAATAACGTCTTCTGGTGTAAACTTATTCTCCTCTTTTATGGAAGGGTGCTCGTGGAAATAGACATTGTCGCGCAATATAAAAGTGATGGTTTTTCCATCTGGAGAAATTGTCCACTCTTTAGCAAGACCAGCTTTGGTTTCCATTGTTTTTGGGTCGAGCTCTACTAATCCCTCATACACTTGGTTGAGTAAGGTCGAAGAATATAAATCAGTTGTATTTCTAGTAATAAATGAAGAAGGTGCATGGCTAATAGCAAAGTTGAAAGTTCCACCTGCATATTTAAACTCCTTGTTTTTAGAGAAATCAGTGCAGGAGTTAAATGCAATCAACAATGAAATAATTAAAAGATTCCTCATTTGAAGATAAGTAATGTTAGTTTTATTTGGATTAAAAATGACGTTGAACACCTCCATCCGAACACCTAATTTAAAATATTATTTCTGATTCCCCGTAATCATACTAGTTCTTTATATTAAAACAGTTAAAATAAATGGTTTTAAAATTAGGGCAAGGACTATATTAAGTATTGATCAAAAAAAAGAGTTCTCTGTCTTTGACTGGATTCCATAGTCGTTTCAATTTATCCTAAATGACAGTTGTAAGCCAACCAATCGATTGTCATCCCGAAATCTGATTTCAAAGGATATTAAAAAAAGCGGATAGAATGACGTATAGGCAAATTGGTTAACCGAGATAAGTCGATGGTTGTTAGGGGATTTGAAAAGCATTGAACTTTGTCTCAGAATGGATCCATCGATTAAAATTGAAGGTTTTTACGATGGAGGGATCTTTCAAGAGATGAAAGGTGATTTGCTTTTATAGTGCTCCCTACCTGTTTTTGAGAAATGCAACTAAAGACGAGGAATCCCTTTTTTTCTGTTCTAAAAAATAAATATTCTCAATCAGTCATATAAAAATCAGCATTAAGCATTGTCTAAGAAAAGAATTCTGGCATGGGTTTAAAGCTCCTCAGTTGTAAATAGAGGCTCCTGTTCACTTTAAGTGGAATCAAATTAGACAAGCTCTTTTACCTCTAAAATACCCAAGTTGTTTATGAAGTAAACTAATCTTTAGATTAAAAATGAATGCCATAACATTTAAGAAATACGACTAAAACATTAACTTCGTCAACATAAATTGTGATTAAATAAAAGAGGAACTATTCATAGATTTATCTAAAAGAAAATAGAAAATGAACAAGATTGAACATATAGGAATTGCTGTAAAAGACATGGATAGTGCTATTAAAATCTATGAGCAATTGTTGAATACGAAATGTTATAAAATAGAAGAAGTAGCCTCTGAAGGAGTGAAAACAGCATTTTTTAAAATAGGTGAATCAAAAATAGAACTTCTTGAAGCTACAAATCCTGAAAGTCCAATTGCTAAATTCATAGAGAAAAGAGGGGTTGGAATGCATCACATTGCTTTCGATGTTACAGATATTGAAGCGGAAATTGAAAGGCTTATAGCCGAAGGTTTCCAGTTGATTCAGAAAACACCAAAAAATGGTGCGGACAATAAGAAAATCGCTTTTTTACATCCTAAATCTACTGCCGGACTTTTGGTTGAGTTATGCCAAGAGCGAACGGACTAAACGAATTACGTTGTCATTCTTTACGTCGAGATGGTGCGCTTGAATACCAATAGAAGAAGCACCTTCAATATGTTGTATAGAATCATCTATAAAGAGAGTTTCGGTTGGTTTGAAACCTTCTTTCATGCAGACAGTTGTAAAGATTTCAGCATCTGGTTTTCTCATTCCCATATCGCAACTGAAATAAAGCTCATGAAAATAGGGTGCTAAAGATTCATTCCCATGATTTTCCTTGAGTTGCTTGTGGAAAGAATCCAAATGAATCGTATTGGTGTTGCTCAGTAAAACGGTGTTGTATTCCGACTTAAGTTCTGATAGAAATGCTAATCTTTCTTTTGGAAGGTCTAGTAACATAGCGTTCCAGGCACTTATTACAGCATCTTCTTTTGTGGATTCAGGAAGATAGTTTTTAATTCCAGCAATAAAGCTTTCACCACTAATCTTACCTTTTTCAAATTGATTGAATAAGTCGCTTTGATTGGCCTGTGTATATAAATTTTGGAAATCATGAATGCCTAAATTGATAAAAGCATCAATGGTGAGTTGATAGTCAAGGTTTAGCAATACACCGCCAAGATCAAGGATGATGTTTTTAATTTTCATGATTCTAATTTAATGAAAAAAGGGCGAATTCCTATACCTCGACAAATGTACGAGAAGGAACCGCCCTTTTAAAATGTTTTAAACTATTATATCTTTTTCTTCAATTCAATGTGTAGTTTGAAATCAATTTCTGTTGAAACAGCTCCTTCTTCAGGTTTTTCTGGCTTAACAGTCATCCCAACCATTCCAACTTCAGTAAAGTCAACAGAGAAGTTCCCTTCTAATTTCAAAACATCTCCTTTTACCTCTAAAGTAACAGGAACAGTTCTTTCCAATATACTTCCAGCAACGAGAATTGCTATTTTAGCGTTTCCTTCATTGTATTCAATGAATTTTACGTCCGTAGCAGCATATTGAGCGACGTTAAAGAAATCTTCACTAGCAAGGTGGCCTTCTAATTTTGGTTTCCCACTCGCTTCATCAATATCTAAAACTTCAATTGAAGCCATGTCAATTGCAAAGTGACCATGGAATTTATCACCATCTTGAAACATTGTTCCATCAGCAATTTTAATAATTCCATTGTGCTTGTTACCGTCGTTTTGTCCGCCAGTCCAAGATCCAAACCACTCAAGTTTGCTGTTGTCTGGGTCAATAGTGTAGGTAGCAACAACTACTTCTTCTGTAATGTCTTCAGCAACTTCTTCAGTTGAATCTGCTCCACCACATGCCGTAAACGTTAGTGCTGCAAAAGCTAACACTCCATAAATTACTTTTTTCATCTACTCTCTTTTTTTAATTATAATTTGCAAATATAATCAAATTATATATACCAAGGTAGTTAAATCCATATATGTTTCTTTTTTAGTGCTTAATGAGCTGGAAAAGTTGAAATGAGACAAATAGGGGGTAAGGTTCATGAATTTAATATTTCTAACATCTAACTGTCTTTTGTCTATATTTTGAGGTCTTTATAGAGTTTTATCCTCTTATGAACCTATGGCACCTTCAGCCCAAAGTGGCTCAGTTAGGTGTGCCACTTTTTCGGCTTCTCTTTATGATAATCTTCAAAAGAGCTGTCCTTACGAGGACGATTTGTTAGATTGAATCCATAGATAAACACCATTCGTAAGTAAGTGTTTATGCGGGCTGAAAGCCCCGCTCAATTCAGCAGGATACAATGCCTCCTGCTATATAATCAATATAATCCTGCGTCCTCGAAAGGGCAATTAAAATTTTTTTAAAGTCAAAATCATCTAGCATTACTCAGTCAATAAAGTAATGTCATTGTTAATCTTTGACATCTCTATATTATAAATAGGACACTAATAATCTGAAACATGGAGCTAGCACTCCAAAATAAAATTATCCCGTTTATCACAGTACAATAACATGTTTTCAAAAAATCTTCCTAAATTCGTGCATTAAATGAGAAAGGATATCGAAAAATATGGGAGAAGAGGTCTGCAATCAGGCTATCTCTCCGTGGTAGTTGGAATTTCACTAGTGTTATTTATGCTGGGACTTGTGTTGGGTGCCTATTTTGGGCTTGAACATACACAGAATGCTGCCAAGGAAAATATAGAAATTGACCTATTTTTCAACCCTGAGTTGAATGATTCCGATATTAAACTCATTGAGCAAGAATTGAAAAGCTGGGAAAACATCAAGTCTGTTTGGTTTGTTTCTCCAGAACGTGCTTTAGAGGTTTTTCAATCGAATGAAGTGGAAGCCAATGAGATTAAAGCAATTTTCAATGATAAAAGCCCATTTCCTCCTTCTGTTTCATTTAATCCTGTAGGGAGTATTGTGGATAAACAAGGGTTGGACGAAATCAAACAAAAGATTTTAGCGACTTATCCTGAGCAGGTTGCTGAGGTAAATTACGATGAAAACAGAGTTGCACAAGTTAATCTTGGATTCTTACAATGGATTTATTTATTCGTTGCAATAGGGGTTTTGTTAACTGTAATTGCTTTTGCAATGATCAACAACACTATTCGTTTGGCGCTTTATTCAAAACGATTTACAATTAAAACGATGCAATTGGTGGGGGCAAAATCTGGATTCATCAGAAAACCATTTTTGTGGAATTCAATTTTACAAGGGTTTTTGTCAGCTGTCATCGGAATGTCACTACTTATGGCTGTTTTCTATGCACTAAAACGGTATATGGAAATAGTGAGTTCTACCTATGATTTTAAAACATTTTTGTTACTTTTCGGAGTTTTAATTTGTTTAGGTGTGTTGATAAGTTTGCTTTCAACATGGTTTGCATTAAATAAATACCTTCGAAAAAGATTGGATAACTTGTACTAGAATATACTCATTATGGAAAAAGAAAGAAATAAATTCCTTTTTAATAGATCAAATTATACCCTCCTCATTATTGGTGTTTTACTGAATGTGGTGGGCTTTTTATTGATGATTGGAGGTGCCGCTGAAAATTTGGACGACTTTAATGCAGATGAATTGTTTTCACCTGTGAGATTAACTGTAGCTCCAATCCTGATTCTTTCAGGTTATGTGGTGATTATTTACAGCATCATGAAAAAACCAAAAATCACTAAGGATCCGAATTCTCCAGAAAATTAAAATGCTTTTTAATTGAATGGAGAAAACGACCTACGAATTTCGCAATGGTGAAGTATTATTGGTGGATAAGCCTTTAAACTGGACCTCTTTTGATGTGGTGAATAAACTGCGTTGGAGACTAAGTAAAAAATACGGTATTAAAAGGTTTAAAGTGGGGCACGCGGGAACGCTAGATCCATTGGCAACTGGATTGTTGATTATTTGTACTGGTAAAAGTACCAAAATCAGTCAGGAGCTAACCTCGGAAGACAAAACGTATACAGGAACTTTCTTATTGGGGAAAACAACCCCGAGTTATGACTTGGAAACTGAGTTTGATCAAGAATTCCCAATCGGTCATATTACGGAAGCAGCTATAAAAGAAGCAGCTCTTTCATTTATAGGTGAACAAAAGCAAAGGCCTCCAGTTTTTTCCGCAAAGAAAGTGGATGGAAAAAGAGCTTATGAATCTGCTAGAAAGGGTGTTGCTATTGATTTGAAAGAAAATGACATCATTATTCATTCATTTAATATTACCGATATTCGTTTGCCAGAGGTAGATTTTGAAATTAAAAGCTCGAAAGGAACATATATTCGCTCTATTGCAGATGATTTTGGCAAAGTACTCGGAGCAGGCGCAACACTGATTGCGCTGAGAAGAACACAGTCTGGTGATTTTCTTATTGAAAATGCAAAGTCTGTTGAAGAATGGGGTGAAATTATTGATGCAAATGAGATGGTGGATGAGTTAAATTAAAAGCAATATATGGCGACAACTGAAAATATCTTTTTGCTTGCAGATTTTGAAGCATTAGATCAAGAAAGTGAAAAAACGAAAAAGTTTTTAAATGAAAACTGCGCCAATATAGTTGATGTTGAGTTATTTGATGTTGAGTCTTTAACTGAAGATGATCATGTTTTTCTTTTCTTAAGCGATCAGAAAATCAAAAAAATACTGCCAAAATTAGCCGCAAGAAATTGTGCTGTTGGTTTTTTACCACATCCCGATGCCATACAAACACGTTCAGGATATCAAGTACCCAAAGATACCAAAGGAGCTTTTGAAGAATTACTAAAATCTGAGCGTATTGTTGAAACTGGTGTTTTGAATTGCAATGGAGAAGTTATTCTCAATTATGTTGTGATTGGGGACATCATGACTTTTCTCACCAAAAAAGTAAGGAATAAAAATATATTTTTCCGAATTGGAAGATTCTTTAGATACCTCAAGAGTCTTGCTCAAATTCGAGCTTTGCCATTCACATTTAAAGCTGAAGACAGAGATGAATTACAAACAGCTGCAACTGATGTTTTAATTGTTCAGTATGGCCATAACTCTGTCATTTCTCGTGTTTTTACTTCAAATGAGCTTTCTAGTGACAGGCTCTTTCATACTTTTGTTTTTGCCCCACATAGCGTTTTGCAGTTGGTTCGATCTTATATCATGAAGCTATTGCTTGGCGCAGGACAGAAAAACAAGGCTTTCGAATTCCTGAGTCGTTTCAAAACCGAAGATTTAACAATTTCTTCTTCTCAAGCATTTAGGTGTAATATCGATGGAGAATCCTCTATGCAGTCAGAACTCGTGTTTTCTTTTGAAAGTAGTTTCAAACAAATCCCAAGTGATGCCATTAAATACGAGGTGGAAACAAAGAAAAGCAGTTCCAAAATGTTTCAGACTAAACATCTTCCAAAAGGAAATTTAGTAAATGAAATGGTGCGTAAAAAACTGCCTTTCATTTCCCACGCATCTGCTGATGAGTATGAAGACTTGTTTAAATTATTGCGAGAGAATGCTAAGCCCACCCAGAATTATGTTGTATTGATGATTCTGTCGGTCGTTTTGGCTACCTTGGGTGTTTTTGCTAACTCATCTCCTGTTATTATCGGTGCAATGATTTTAGCGCCACTTATGGCACCAATTATTTCGTTTTCAATGGGTGTGCTGAGGCAAGATCGCCAATTGATGAAAAACAGCTTTATTACTATGATGGTGGGAATAGGAGTAGGTTATTTGTTTGCCATTATTTTCACAGTCATTACTCCTATTAATCAAATTAACGCTGAAATTACAGCGCGGATAGAGCCTAATATCATCGATTTAGGAATTGCTGTTATTTCTGGAGCTGCTGGAGCATACGCATATTCGAAAGAGGAAATTGCCAAAACGCTTGCTGGCGTTGCAATTGCAGTTGCTCTGGTTCCGCCTTTGGCCGTCTCCGGTATTGGAATTGCTTGGCTTAATTTTGATGTCTTTTTTGGAGCTTTTCTCTTGCTGGTAACGAATCTTACAGGGATGGTTTTGGCAGCAGCACTTGTTTTTCTTCTGACGGGTTACAGCCCATTCCGCTTGGCCAGAAAAGGGTTGCTTATCTCTATGTTTGTTGTTTTGTCTATTAGTATTCCATTGGGTTATGGCTTTTTTAAAGTCGTGGAGGAAAATAAAATAATCCGCTCCCTCAACAATACTGAAATTAATGGAATCAAGTTAGAAAAAGTAGTCATGGAAATGAGAAAACCAATGGTGATTTCGCTCGATTTTGTTGTAAATCAAACCCCAAGTATTGAAGATATTGATTCAGTTAAAAACAATATCGAACAAATCGTGGGCGAAGATGTTACTTTAAAAGCTGCCATTCGTGTAGAAAGGTAGCTGAATTGATTATATCCAAGTGGCGTGCAGTATATTTGTATACTATATTCACATGATTCTTAGATATTTTTGTTACATTTGTATCCCTTAAAAAAAAACTAGAGTACGATTTGAATAAAATGAAACTTTCTGAGTTTGACTTCGAATTGCCCGAAGAACTCATCGCAAAATACCCTGTTGAAAATAGAGACGAGTCTCGCATGATGGTTATCTATCGTGAAACAGGTGAGATTAAACATGAATTATTTAAAGACGTTATCAATTATTTTGATGAAGGTGACGTTATGGTGCGTAATAACACCAAAGTTTTCCCAGCGCGTTTGTATGGGAATAAAGAAAAAACTGGAGCTAAAATTGAAGTTTTCTTACTTAGAGAGCTCAACAGAGAATCTCTTTTGTGGGATGTCTTAGTAGATCCAGCTAGAAAAATCCGTATTGGTAATAAATTATACTTTGGCGAAGATGAATCTTTAGTTGCTGAAGTGATCGATAATACTACCTCAAGAGGACGTACTTTGCGTTTCTTATTTGATGGTACATACGAAGAGTTTAAAGCTAAAATTGATGAATTAGGTGAAACACCTTTGCTCAAGAAGCACATCGATAGAGATGTAGAACCAGAAGATGCAGAGCGTTTCCAAACGATTTATGCTAGTGTTGAAGGAGCTGTAGCTGCACCAACTGCTGGAATGCATTTCTCTAAACAATTATTGAAAAGATTAGAGCTTAAAGGTGTTGAGTTTGCTGAAATTACATTGCATATTGGATTGGGAACTTTTAGACCTGTAGAGGTTGAGGACCTTACAAAACACAAGATGGATTCTGAACAAGCTGAAATCACTCAAGCAAATGCTGATATCGTTAATAGAGCGAAGGAAAATAAAAAACGAGTGTGTGCCGTTGGAACAACTTCAATGCGTACAATCGAAACTTCTGTTTCTACAGATGGAATGTTAAAGCCTTTCGAAGGATGGACAAATAAATTTATCTTCCCTCCTTATGATTTCAGTATTGCGGATTCTATGATTACGAACTTTCACGAACCTTCTTCAACACTGTTGATGATGGTGTCAGCATTTTTAGGTCATGATTTAACAATGAGAGCATACCAAGAAGCAATTAAAGAAAAATACAGATTCTACTCTTATGGAGATGTGATGTTAATCATATAACAAGTTTTAGTTTATAATTTACAAAATTTTAAGTCGCTATTCAATACTGGATAGCGACTTTTCTTTTAACTTCGTTCTATGAAGCAATCTGTAATTATTACTGCTGGTGGAATAGGAAAACGCATGAACAGCGATTTGCCTAAACAATATATTCCCGTGAATGGATTACCAGTTTTAATGCATACCATCAACAAATTTTACGAATTCAATCCCGAAATTCAAATTGTAATTTCATTACCGAAAGATTTTATTCAACTTTGGGAAGATTTATGTCAAAAACATAACTTTAAAATTTTACATGAAATTGCGGAAGGAGGAGCAGAACGCTACCATTCCATAAAAAATGCTTTAAAAAAAGTAACAGGTGATATTGTAATGGTACATGATGCGGTAAGACCTCTGGTGAGCCTTCAAACAATTTCAAATGTAATTAATCAAGCAGGAGTAAAAGGTGCAGCAATTCCTGTTTTACCAGTAAAAGATACTTTAAGAAAGGGCAGCGTCGAAAAAAGTCAGCACCAAGACCGTTCAGAATTTTGGATTGTACAAACTCCACAAGCTTTTAAGCTAGAATTGCTGAATGAAGCCTATCAAATTCCTTACTCATCTGCTGTTACAGATGATGCTAGTTTAGTTGAAGCCTTGGGTGCACAGGTTTTCCTTACCGAAGGAAACGAAGAAAATATTAAAATTACAACTCCGTTCGATTTAAAACTGGTTGAATTTCTAATGGAAAAATAATTCTATTGATTTTAAATTAAACACCATTATTCTCAAGGCTATTCTTAATTTTGTCTTGTTAAAAATATATCCATAATGAAGGTAATTGATCATATAAACGAAGCGAAGGATACATTATTCTCGTTTGAAATTCTTCCACCACTCAAAGGGAAGAGTATTCAATCTATATATAATGGAATTGATCCTTTAATGGAGTTTAAACCAAAATTTATCAACGTTACTTATCACCGTGAAGAATATGTGTATAAAGAACGTGACAAAGGATTACTAGAAAAAGTTTCTATTCGTAAAAGACCAGGAACAGTGGGTATTTGTGCCGCAATTATGAATAAATACCATGTTGATGCCGTTCCTCATCTTATTTGTGGTGGTTTTAGTAAAGAAGATACGGAGAATGCCTTGATTGATTTGCAGTTCTTAGGAATTGATAATGTACTTGCACTTCGCGGTGATCCCATAAAAACGGAGGTCACTTTTAAACCTGAAGTGAATGGACATAATTATGCCGTAGAATTAATTGAGCAAATTCAAAATATGAATAAAGGTCAATACACTTTGGACGATATTCATTTAGAACCGACGGATTTTTGTGTTGGAGCTGCCGGATATCCAGAAAAACACTTCGAGGCAATGAATATGGCAACAGATTTGCAATACCTGAAACAAAAAGTGGATAGAGGAGCCGATTATATCGTTACACAATTATTCTACGACAACGCTAAATATTTCGACTTCGTAAAGAAATGTCGTGATATTGGAATTACAGTGCCTATTATACCCGGACTAAAGCCAATCTCAAATTTGAGACATATTTCTTTTCTCCCTAAATTTTTCCATATCGATTTACCTATGGAATTATCAACAGAATTATTGAAATGTAAAACCAATGATGAGGTAAAACAAGTGGGAATAGAATGGGGAATTCAACAATCCAAAGAATTGAAGGCCGCTGGTGTGCCATGCATCCATTATTACACAATGACCAACTCTTCTGAAGTAAGAAAAATTGCTTCTGAATTATTTTAAAATTATGACAAACATGAAAAATTTATTTTTAGCTACTCTTTCAGTTTTATTCCTAAGCTTAAACTTAGGAGCACAAGAAGCTGAACCACTTAATTTGAAAAATGTCTTAATCGTTGGACAACAAGATGATTTGTCTGACCGATATATTCTAGAAGTTGGACTTTTACAGCTATTTAATGATTACAATATCAAATCAAAAGCATCTTTGAATGTTGTTAAGCAAAGAGGAACTGATGAAATTTTATTGAATGATTCAATCCATCAAAAACTAAAATCTGAAGGAATTGATACGTATTTATTGGTTTCAATTAGAGGGTATAACAAAAGATTCAAACCTTCTGAAATTGCAAATCCAATCGAAGAAGAAATAAATGCTGGACACCTTTATCCATTATACAGAGAAAGCGCATCAACTGTAACATTTTCATTCACATTTTACCGTGACATGAAACCAGTTCATTATGAGCTAATCAAAACCGGAACAATCGGCTCAAAAGATGCTGTAATGAAGAAATTACTCAAAAAAGTAGAGAAAAGATTGGTTAAAGACTGGTTGTAGAAGTAGGCAGTAAGCAGTAAGCTTTAGGCTGTACGCTTTATCTACCATTTAATAAGGTTGATTTTCTTGAATCGCTAACAATTCATGAGTTTTGGAGGGTTTTCTCTCTGCGCACTTTGCGAAAGCTCCGTGCCTTTGCGGTTAAAACTCTTGAAATGACACTCTTCACACCCTGCAAATTATCAATTTTCATTTCTCAACTATCAATTGAGTCAACTTCAAGTCAAACAAAATTCGTAATTCATAATTAAATCATTCGTAATTATCTACCAATAACATGAACATACCCCGAAACCTTCCTTTCTTTTTCAATCCATTCCATTTGTGAAAGCTTTAGGCGTAAAACATTGAGAAGAGAAGCAAACATGCTATCATTTATCTTTGAACTTGCAACGAGAATGATTCTTAATTGCAAAAAGAATGTGATACTATTTTTGTTTCTCTCTATTAATGATCGATTTTTACAAGTATTAACAATCTAATATGTTTAATAAAAAACATCGCTATTATGAATACTAATAAAATATTAATTTCGATTGTAGCTATTATTAATGTGTTTTCAATGAGTGCACAAAGTGATAGTATATTTACTAACCTCACAAGTTATAAAGCTGAAATTTGCACCCATGCTTATGACTGGGAAGGACTTGATCAATATGAATACTTAACAGTGTTTTCTGATGACCCTATCTCTGATACTTTAAGAGTAGGAGATCAGAATGGTATTGTTTTCGCTAGTTTATGGATAGACAACCGAAAAACTTGGTTGAAATTTGATTCAAATAAAATTGGTGTAATATCTCAAAGTGTTTTTTCTCCTTATTATAACCAAACAATAGATTATCCACTAGATGAATACTTCCTTTTATATGATTTTGAAGTACTAGACACAACTGTTGTTGGAGATACCCTCTCTTTTTCTAATTCATCAAAAAACGTGACTTTCTCAATTGCTGGCATTGATACAATTCAAATAAATAATGTTACCAAAGTTAGGTATTCAATTCATGCTATGGATGACCAATGGATAGATTATCTAATAGAAGGACTAGGTGGTTTACATCCCTTAACTCCACTTTTGAATACTGGTTTTTTTGGTTTTTGCACTTGCAAGTATGAGACAACTTTTGCAAGCCCTACGGATACTTTAGTTTTAAGAGACACAATGGTTTTTGGTGGAGACTCTAATTATCAGTTTTGTCAAACGGCTAGTTTGATAAAAACTGAAAAAAAACCACATATTAAAATCTATCCAAACCCTGTGACAGGAAACATTTTTACTATTCAAACTGATGGAAATGCCAGAATTGACGAAGTTAAAGTTTACGACAACCTAGGAAAAAAAATAGAAGTAAAATATTTCATTAACGGAGTTAATAATTGTAACGTTTCAACACCTAATTTGTCTAAAGGGTTTTATGTGGTTGAAATAATCAGTGATTCAAAATATTACAGACATAAAATTATTATTAAATAGTTCTCAATCCAAAAATCAAATCTTATGAAACTTATAACCTTTTTAATATTGGCAATTAATCTTATATTATTTACAAACCTTAAAGCTTAAAATTTAGGAAGTATACCTAAAGGACTCGCCAAGGAAATAAAGGCGTCTTTGAGTCAAATCCCTTCTGTATCTGATGTGTATGAGGCTTTTATGAAAATGGATCCTTATATAGATGACACGATTAGAAATCATGAGTACATAAAAGCATCACGGTGGATGAATAGGGTCTTTTCAAAGTACAACATTGAAGATTCTGTAACCTATAGTTTTTCGCAATATTCAAATGCAATTAAAGGGATATATGATAGCCCTTTAAAATGTTTTGAAGAAGACCTAGCGAATTGGACAAGTGATGGTCCAAGCTTTCTACCTGATGGTTCGCATGGCCAAGGAGGAGGTTGGACAAATTCAATTTATAATGATCCCAATAACATAAATACGTTTTTGATAGGCACAAATACTTCAGGTATTTTTAGAACAACTAACGGTGGTCAAAACTGGTCGTGTGTTACTGATGATGTTGATTTCCCAGTTCTCGGTGTTAATCAAATTACAAAACGTTTTTAAATCTATTTGCAAGGGATTCAATACGTTAAATGTTTTAGAGGTGTTTGGGTTAACAAAAACTTAATTTATATTTGTTATGAATATTAAAACTACACACTATGAAAAAGAAACTTTTTTTACTGTTCTTCCTTATGTCGGGAGTGCTTTTTGGTCAGCAAACTCCAGAGTTCGAATTTGAATTGTATTTTGAAGATGCTGTAGGGAATAAGGATACCTTAATTATAGGTTATGATGAAAATGCAACAGATAGTATTGACACATCTTTTGGGGAGATAAATTTAATTAATCAACCTTGGACTTCTGATAGTTTTGAGGTTTTTGTTACAGATCGTGGTATTACTCCCACAATTAAGTCAAAAAAGCAGATCGTAAATCCACCCTGCACAAATAGCTGGCAAAATTGGGTTTATAGAACTTTATTTATTTCAATTAAAAATGCTCAATTTCCGATTCAATTGAGTCTTAATACAAGTCTCTTACAGAATAATTGCTTGAATGGAAGTTTCTTAGCAGTTGATGATGATCCTCATTGGTGGGCTTATTTATATTTAAATCAATCAGCTGTTCTGGAAGGACCAAACTATTTAAATCAGTATCAAGACACTACTGATGGTAAGACCATTTCTTACTATTGGCTTATTCTTGCCGATAGTTCACAACAATCATATATTTTATCCAATGATAATTTTGAGAAAAATCCAAATATTAAAGTTTCCCCAAATCCTTTTAATGAAAAAATCACTATTTCTGGTGAATACCCAGTTTCGAATATTCAATTTAGTAATCTACAAGGAGAATCTATTAAATTTGAAAGAAATGGCAATACAATAGTTCCGTTTAATACTTCGAAGGGTTTATACCTTTTAACTTTTGAACTTCAGGGCAATGTTTATACATATAAAATTTTAAAACAATGAGAAAATTCGACTATATGAAAAATATTTTGGCTAGTTTATTTATTTAGATTTCATTTATCTATTATGGTCAATATGAATGTGCAACAGCCGACTCTGTTGAGGCCGAACCAAAAACACAATCATTTTGTAATGACCCTAATAATAATTTAGATAATTATTTACTTGATAAGTTGGGTATAAATAATTATGACCAAAGTCCTAAATATACTGTTAATTTAAAGGTTCATATAATGCAATATAGTTTGTCTGATCCAAGAAATTATACATACAACGATTCGGTGAAAATTAGAGAATTAATTGAAGAAGTTAATAATTATTTTTCAATCCTTGAATAAAAATCATCATTCACAATGATAACGGGCGATTTACAAACTTAGCGAAGCGATCTCATGACCAAAGGGAGTAATCGTCTCTATATTGTATCTTCGATTGATGATTTTCCCTTGAATTCCTAATTCCTCTTCATCAGTTTGGCAATATACTTCCCTAAAATATCAAACTCTAAATTCACCGTATCACCGACTTTCAGTGAATGAAATTGTGTGTGTTCGTAGGTGTAAGGAATAATATGAACAGAAAACTGGTCGTCTTTTGAATCTACAACCGTCAAGCTCGCTCCGTTAACCGTAATAGAACCTTTCTCTACCGTCATGTCATCAGAAGCGTATTGAAAAGTGAATACCCAGCTACCGTCTTTTTCTTCAATCGAAATGCATTTGCCGGTGGTGTCTACATGTCCTTGTACAATATGTCCATCGAAACGACCATTGGCAGGCATACAGCGTTCTAAATTTACCTTATCGCCAGTTTTCCAGCTACCAAGATCCGTTTTGTTTAAGGTTTCATCAATTGCGGTAACCGTGTAATTGTTGTCGTTAATATCTACAACAGTTAAACAAACACCATTATGAGCTAAACTTTGGTCTATTTGTAATTCCTTAGTAAAAGAACAAGTAAGTGTAAAATGAATATTTGACCCTTCTCTTTCTATACTCTTTATTTCTCCAAGATCTTCTATTATTCCAGTAAACATATCTGCTTTATTAAGTTTATTTTGAAGGAATTAACTCCATATTGTCAATTAGCCTTACTTCTCCACAAAAAGCGGCAATACAGGCTGTTGCACCAGGCACCCAATATTGATTCAAATCATTTAGGGTTTCAGGATGAACAATTTGTAAATATTCCAATTCTAATGTGCTGTCTTCAAAGTAGCGTTTCATCTTCTCCAATGTAATTACTGGAGAATATGTTTTTGCCCACGCTTGCCCTTTAGTAAGCACTTGTGATATAACAACAGCTTGTTCGAGTTCTTGTTCATTCAGTCTTAAATTTCTACTGCTCATTGCTAAACCACTTGGGTTTCTCATAGTGTCCACTATAACGATTTTTATAGGAAATTTAAGTTGTTTTACCATTTCAACGACAACGGCAACTTGTTGAAAATCTTTTCTTCCAAAATATGCTTTTGTGGGTTGTATCAATCTGAAAAAACGAGAAACAATATTTACTACCCCATCAAAATGTCCTGGTCGGTGTTTTCCTTCCATGGTGTTTTCGATATGGTCAAGGTCAACTTTTTCGGCTTTATAACCTTCAGGATACATTTCTGATACCGAGGGGAGAAAAACGAAATCACAGTGGTTTTTCTCTAAAAGTGCAATATCCTCACTTTCTTGTCGGGGATACTGCTCTAAATCTTTAGAGCTATTAAACTGTGTAGGATTGACGAAAATACTGACTATTACGTAGTCACATTCTGTCTTTGCTTGCTTGATTAATGAAATATGTCCCTCGTGCAAAGCCCCCATGGTAGGCACAAAGCCAACTTTGCTCCCTTTTTTTCTTAACGGTTGAAGATAATCTTCAAGTTCATTTATGCTGTGTAATTTTACCAATATTTCTCTGACTATAATAAAGCAAAATCAACAAAACTATCTTTTTATGCTGAAATTCCGAATTTTTTTTTATATTTTTGTAAACGTTTTACCAAAATACATTTCATGGAGAAGAAGAAAATCCTTTTTGTTTCGCAAGAGATTAAACCATTTTTACCAAAGTCAGAAGTATCTACTGCTGCTCGAAAGCTTCCACAAGGAGTTCAGGAGAGTGGAAAAGAAATTAGAGTTTTTATGCCTCGATTTGGAGTGATTAACGAAAGACGTCATCAATTACACGAAGTAATTAGATTGTCTGGAATGAATCTTATTGTTGATGATATGGACCATCCTTTAATTATAAAGGTGGCATCTATTCCAACAGCTCGTATGCAGGTTTACTTTATAGATAACGACGAGTACTTTAAGCGTAAGGGAGTTTTTTCTAACGACAAAGGGGAAGAGTTTGAAGATAATGACGAGCGTTCAATGTTCTTCTGTAGAGGAGTATTGGAGACCGTTAAGAAATTAGGGTGGAAACCAGATATCATTCACTGTCATGGTTGGATGACGTCTTTAATGCCTATGTACGTTAAAGATATATATAAAAACGATCCGCATTTTTCAGATACTAAGGTGATTTATTCACTTTACGATAATGAATTTAACAAAAAATGGGAGGATAGGTTTGATGAAAAACTTAAGTTTGAAGGCTTTAGCGATGAGGTTATTGATTCGATAAAAGAAGGTGATTATACCAGTTTAAATAAAGCTGCTATTAGCCACTCTGATGGAGTAGTTATGGGGAGTGCGTCTGTTAACGAAGAATTAAAAGAAGCTTTTGAAGCTACTGATGTGCTCAAGTTAGAATTTGAATCTGAAGAGATTCAACCAAAAATGATGAGTGAGTTTTTCGACAAAGTTATAGACGAAGAAGCATTGATTCAATGAATATAAAAAAGAATGAGTTTAACAAATTAAAAATGTGGCGAAAAGTAATAGTACTTTTCGCTGCATTTTTTTGTTTAAGTGTAGTATTGTCTTCGTGCAATAAGAAAAGAAACCCTGTGGGGTCAAGCGCTCTTTCACCCGATTATTTAATGAATTCCGATGGGGTTGATACGTTCCAAATACGTACATATACCGTTGAAGAAGATTCTATTTTTGCTATGGACCCAGAGTTTAACCTCTTGGGAAGCTATACTGATGAAGTATTCGGAAAAGTGAATGCTAGTTTTTATACGCAGTTAACACTTTCAGGTTTTTCCCCAGATTTTGGAGACTTGAATGAGGTAACGATGGATTCCGCTATAATGGCATTTGAATACGGAGGGTATTACGGTAATCTAACAGAGCAGTTGTTTGAAGTTTATGAAATTTCAGATGCATTAAGCCGCGATTCTAGTTATTTGAGAACTTCAGTTGTTAATGTAGAAGCACAACAACTTGTGCCAACTGCAAATAACGAAGGATTAATTACACCAAATCCGTCAAAAGCCGCGATAGTTGGTTCAGATACTTTGAGCCCTCAATTGAGAATTCCATTGGATACTGTTTTTGCTCGTGGTTTATTAGCAAAAGCGCAAGCTTCAACTAATGATACTGACTTTTTAGAAAGTTTTAAAGGGCTTCACTTTAGAGTGAACAACAGCTTCCAAGGTCCAGGAGAAGGGACGATTTTATACCTGGCTACTTCCAAACCTGCTTCGAAATTGACAGTTTATTACACTAAAAATGGAGAGCAAGGAAGTTATGATTTTATTGTAAATGGATCTGCAATTGACTTTAACCATGTAGAAACTGATTATTCTGGTACTAGAGTGGAGGACGTTATTAACGATCCAACTTTGGGTCAAACAGAATTTTACGCCCAAGCATTTTCAACCAGAGCAAAAGTTGAGTTTAAGTCTTTAGATTCTCTTCCTAAAAATGTAATAATCCACAGTGCTACGTTAGAGTTGCCAGTGAGCTATTATCAAGGAAGTAATTTTTACCCGAGTTCTCTAATTTCTGTGAGTTCAGAAATAAGCGACGATGGATTAAAGTATGAGATTTTACCAGGTGGTGTTTCGTACAATTCAACGAGAAAATCTTATGTTATTAACCTGAGGTCTTATATTCAGAAAGTTATTCAAGGAACATTACCTAATTCCGGAATTTATATATCACCAAAAAAATACAATACAACTGCCGAACGAATATTGTTCAATGGGGCAGATACGCCTTATAAAAAGAAACCTAGATTGAGTATTGTTTACACAGTACTATAAAATTAACTTAATAAAGATTTAACTATGTGTGGAATTGTTGCTTACATCGGGAAAGAACAAGCTTTTCCAATTGTTTTAAAAGGTCTTAAAAGACTAGAGTATAGAGGGTATGATAGTGCTGGAATTGCAGTGCTGAATAGCGATTCAAAATTAAATAATTACAAGCGTGCTGGTAAAGTATCAGAATTAGAAGAATATTCTTTGGATAAAGATACCACTGGAACAATTGGAATTGGTCATACAAGATGGGCAACACACGGATTGCCAAATAATATTAACGCTCACCCTCACGTTTCTACAGATGGTGAAATGGCGTTAATTCACAATGGGATCATTGAAAATTATGATGCTTTGAAAGAAGAATTGATCTCAAGAGGTTATGTTTTTCAAAGTGAAACAGATACAGAAGTTCTTATTCATCTAATTGATGATATTAAAAAGAATGAAAAGGTAAAAACAGCAGAAGCAGTTCGTATAGCTCTAAATAGTGTTATTGGTGCTTATGCAATTGTGGTTATCAGTAAAGATAATCCAGATCAATTAATCGCTGCTCGTAAATCAAGCCCACTAGTTGTTGGGATTGGAAAAGACGGTGATTTTTATTTAGCATCTGATGCATCTCCAATCATCGAATATACAAATGAAGTTGTATACATGGAAGATGAGGAGATTGCTGTTGTTGATAGATATGAAGGATTAAGAATTTTTAGTATCCAAGACCAAGAAAAAGTTCCTTATATACAGCACTTAGAGCTAAAATTAGAGGCAATTGAAAAAGGTGGATATGAGCATTTTATGCTTAAAGAAATCCATGAACAACCACGTTCTATTAGAGATTGTTTCAGAGGTAGACTTAACGTTGATGAAGGTTGGGTGAAACTTGGAGGGATTAAAGATTATGAAACCAAATTAGCGAATGCTAAACGTATAATAATGGTTGCTTGTGGTACTTCTTGGCATGCTGCTTTGGTTGCAGAATACCTATTTGAAGATTTAACACGTATTCCAGTCGAAGTAGAATATGCTTCGGAGTTTAGATATAGAAATCCTATCATTTACGAAGATGATATTGTAATCGCTATTTCACAATCTGGTGAAACCGCGGATACACTTGCAGCCTTGAATTTAGCTAAATCTAAAGGTGCTACAATCTTAGGGATTTGTAACGTTGTTGGATCATCTATTTCACGAGTTACAGACGCAGGCTCTTATACACATGCTGGACCTGAAATTGGAGTGGCTTCAACAAAAGCTTTTACAGCTCAAGTAACAGTACTTACTTTAATGGCTTTGTCAATTGCTCGTAGAAAAGGAACTTTAGACGACACAACATTCAGAAGAATAATTACTGAATTGGAGCTTATACCAAGTAAAGTAGCTAAGATTCTTGAGAAAAGCGATAAAATTGAAGAGATTTCTGCTGTTTATAAAGACGCAACAAATGCATTGTACCTAGGTAGAGGGAATTCTTTCCCAGTGGCTTTGGAAGGTGCACTTAAATTGAAAGAGATATCTTACATCCACGCAGAAGGTTATCCAGCAGCAGAGATGAAGCACGGACCTATTGCTTTAATTGATGAAGCAATGCCAGTTTTTGTAATTGCTACTAAAGGACCTTCTTATGAAAAAGTTGTGAGCAATATCCAAGAAGTAAAAGCGCGGAAAGGAAAAATTATTGCTGTAATTACTGAAGGAGATACACAGGTAAAAGCAATGGCAGATCATTATATTGAAATTCCAGATACAAATGAACACTTAACGCCATTATTGGCAACTATTCCTCTTCAATTAATATCGTACTATGTTGCGGTTATGAGAGGTGCAAATGTGGATCAACCAAGGAATTTAGCGAAATCAGTAACAGTAGAATAAGCAATATGAACATAGATTTAACAGGTAAACATGCTGTTGTTTGTGGTAGTACACAAGGTATAGGTAGAGAATCTGCTTTGGCACTATCAAGACAAGGAGCTTCAATTACTTTAGTGGCAAGAAATGAAGCTAAATTGAAAAGAGTTCTTGCTGAATTAGAACCAAATCCTAAGAACGATTATATCGTTACAGATTTTACAAATCCATTGGATTTAGAAAGAAAGATTAAGGCTTGGGCTAGAAAGAACAAAGCGCATATATTATTAAATAATACTGGTGGACCAAAAGGTGGACCGATAAGAAAAGCAAAAGTTGAAGAATTTACTGATGCTTTTACAACACACCTTGTTTGTAATCACATTTTAGTTCAAGCGCTTTACCCTGGAATGAGGGAGGAAGGGTATGGGCGTATTATAAATATTATTTCTACAAGTGTAAAACAACCGCTCGATGGTTTAGGTGTTTCTAATACCATCCGTGGAGCAGTTGCCAATTGGAGTAAAACATTGGCCAATGAGTTAGGTCAATATAATATTACTGTTAATAATGTTTTACCTGGAGCAACCAACACTGTTCGTTTACAGTCAATTGCAGAAAACAAAGCAGATCAATCATCAGGTTTAAATTATGATGAAATTATTAGCAATATGGCTGCTCAATCTCCAATGAAGAGAATCGCTCAACCCGAAGAAATTGCAAATGCTGTAGCGTTTTTGGCTAGTCCTGCTGCTAGTTATATTAATGGAATTAATGTTCCTGTAGACGGAGGAAGAACAAAGTCACTATAAGAAAACTGTATATTATGTTTTTTATAAATGAGCGCTTATTGCGCTCATTTTTGGTTTATAGAAATTATTAACTTAAGCAAAACGAATTCCTATCTCTAGGTAGTGATATAACTAGAATCTTTTAGGTTCTAATTGAAAAGGAAACACAGCGTTAAAAGAGGAAAAAGACCTTTTACTTCAACTAGTATAACTTTTAAGTTTGTCATTCTTAAAAAGTTGAATTACAAACTTCGAATTTGTATAACGCACAGCAGAATAAACCTTAAGTTGTTGAAGGTCTCCTGACTTTGACACAAAAAACATCTCGTTTTTACAACTAGCTATTTATTAGTGTGTTATAGTGTTTGGTTTTAATTTTTGGGTGTCCTGGAGGCGTTTTAGGTATATTTACTTCATGTATGTAAGAAAAAAGAAAAATATAAGTGGAGTAATAAGTGTCCAAGTAATTGATAAAAGCTCTGGTCGGTATAAGGTAAAAAAAACTATAGGTAGTAGCTCTGACCCTAAAGTGATTGATAAATTAGTTAAAGAAG
>Ga0265293_10003500_pt1 | contig 29114 bp, 22 predicted proteins | sample Munlanlewell138R_FD_192505 | JGI IMG/M metagenome (GOLD analysis project Ga0265293, IMG submission 192505) | Leachate microbial communities from a municipal landfill in Southern Ontario, Canada - Leachate well 138R | ecosystem: Engineered > Solid waste > Landfill > Unclassified | place: Canada... | reverse complement strand
GAAGTAAAACACATTTAAAATGGCAAAAACAAAAGTTTTAATTACAGGAAAAAATCCATTTATGATTATCGGGACTTTTCACCCAAAAATTGAAACACAAGCCACTCTATTTTAATTTCATTAGATGGGAAAAATTATATCTCGTAAAATATTGTAAGATTAAAAAATCCTGATGAAAAAGAAGCAAATCTTACTGATATACAAGAGGTTGAAATAGAAAATCTTGATTTGGAACTTAGATATTTAAAAATTAAAATAGAGGCTCAAAAATTTTGCCCCAATTGGCATATTGGCAAAGGTAAAAAAGCCTGGCTGTTTTGTGATGAAATAATTGTGGCTTAAATTGAAATAAGCCACAATTATTTTTTAAAACTAATAGGAGCTTTGTTTTATAAAAAATATTAGTAATTTTGTAGGAAATATTGCGTAACAAGTTAGTGGCTTATTTCTGGATTTGGTGGATAGCTGAGTTAGCCGTCAGTGTAAATAGACAAATACAAACAGACAATTTGCTACTTAAATATAAAAAAAATGACAATAGAAGAATACATAGACAACATAAACAAACGCTACAAATTAGGCAATGCGACTGAACATACTTTTCGTGGAGACTTGCAACAGCTTTTAGAAAGCTTAGTTCCAGATATTAGAGCAACTAATGAACCGAAAAGACAAAGTTGCGGTGCCCCTGATTATATCTTGACAAAAAAGGATATCCCAGTTGGATTTATCGAAGCAAAAGACATAGGCGATAAAGACCTTGAAGGTGCGAAGAAAAATGGAAATAAAGAACAATTCGACCGATATAAAGCATCTTTGAATAATTTAATATTTACTGACTATCTGGATTTTCATTTATACCGTGAGGGTGAATTTGTAATTAAAGTTGCGATTGGCGAAGTAACAGAAAAAGGCATAAAACCTTTATCAGAAAACTTTGAAAGTTTTACCAACCTCATTAAAAATTTTGCATTACACATTGGGCAGACTATTAAGAGTCCCAAAAAACTAGCTGAAATGATGGCAGGCAAAGCACGCCTGCTTTCAGATATTATTGAGAAATCTTTAACCAGTGATGAAATAAATCAAGAAAACAGTACGCTAAAAGAACAAATGTTGGCTTTCAAACAAATTTTGATTCACGATATTACACCACAAGGTTTTGCAGATGTTTATGCACAAACCATTGCGTATGGAATGTTTGCAGCTCGATTGCACGACCCTACCTTAGATGATTTTAGCAGACAAGAAGCAGCTGAGCTGATTCCAAAATCTAATCCTTTTCTAAGGCGATTGTTTGGCTACATTGCAGGTCCAGACATTGACGACAGAATTAAATGGGTGGTTGAAAACCTTGCAGAGATATTTTTGGCGTGTAATGTGGAAGAAATTTTAAAGGGCTATGGAGAATCAACCAAAATGGAAGACCCAATTATCCATTTTTACGAAACTTTTTTAAGCGAATATGACCCAAAACTCAGAAAAGCCCGTGGAGTTTGGTACACACCGCAACCCGTTGTGAATTTTATTGTTCGTGCGGTTGACGATATTTTAAAGACCGAATTTGATTTGCCGCAAGGTTTGGCAGATACAAGCAAAACCAAAGTAAAGGTTGACATACAGGGCAAGAAGGTAGAACAAGAGGTACACAAAGTACAGATACTTGACCCAGCCACAGGAACGGGCACTTTTCTTGCCGAAGCAATAAAACACATTCACAAAAAGTTTGAAGGGCAACAGGGTATATGGAGTAGTTACGTTGAAAACCACTTAATACCACGATTGAACGGCTTCGAGCTGCTCATGGCAAGTTACGCCATGGCTCACCTTAAATTAGATTTATTACTGAAGGATACGGGCTATAAACCTACCAAAGAGCAGCGTTTACGTGTGTTTTTAACCAATAGTTTAGAAGAAAGCCACCCCGAAACAGGAACACTTTTTGCCAACTGGTTAAGCACCGAAGCAAACGAAGCGAACTACATTAAACGAGATACACCTGTAATGGTGGTAATGGGAAATCCGCCGTATAGCGGAGAAAGCGCCAACAAAGGCGAATGGATTATGAGCCTTATGGATGATTATAAAAAAGAACCAGGAGGAAAAGAGAGGTTAAAAGAACGAAATCCAAAATGGATAAATGATGATTATGTAAAGTTTTTGCGATATGGTCAGCATTTTATAGAAAAAAACGAAAGTGGCGTTTTAGCGTTTATCAATCCTCACGGTTTTTTAGATAATCCTACTTTTCGTGGAATGCGATGGAACTTGCTAAAAACCTACGACAATATTTATACGATAGATTTACACGGAAATGCCAAGAAAAAAGAAACGGCACCAGACGGAAGTGCAGATATGAATGTATTTGACATTATGCAAGGCGTTTCGATAAATATATTTGTAAAAACTGGAAAGAAAAAATCGAATGAATTAGGTAAAGTTTTTCACCACGACATCTACGGAAAACGAGAAGATAAATACGATTTCTTGATTGCAAATAATATGCATTCGATTGAGTGGAATGAGTTACAACCCGTTGAGCCTAATTATTTTTTTGTTTATAAGGATTTGGGATTATTGGATGAATATGAAAAAGGATTTCAAGTAAATGAATTGTTTCCGGTAAATTCAGTTGGTATTGTTACCGCTCGTGATAATTTCACAATACATTCTACTAAAGAAGAAGTAATAGCAACCATTGATGAATTTCTTTCCTTAGACGATGAAGATGCCAGAGGAAAATTTAAATTAGGAAAAGATGTAAGAGATTGGCAAGTTAATTTTGCAAAAAAGGATTTATCAGAAAACTATCCTAATAAAGGAAAATTTGTTGAAGTATCTTATAGACCATTTGATACTCGATGGTCATTCTATACGGGAAATTCTAAAGGATTCTATTGCTACCCCAGAACTGAAGTCATGCAACATTTCTTAAAAGGTGAAAATATAGGATTAGTAAGTGTCAATAGACAACCACAAGTCAATCCTGTTAGTTATTACTTTTGTTCAAAAAACATTATTTCAAATGGATTTATACGTTCCGATAGTGTGAGTATTGATAACATTTTCCCTCTCTACCTCTATCCCGACTCATCCACCGATGGTATGTTTGCAGAAAAAGAGCGAGTTCCTAATTTGAATAAAACGAGTGTACAAAAAATAGCTGAAAATTTGGATTTAACTTTTACCAACGAAAAAGAAACAGTCGAAAACACCTTTGCACCAATTGATATTTTGGATTATATCTATGCTGTTTTACATTCACCGACTTACCGAGAAAAGTACAAAGAATTTTTAAAGATAGATTTTCCGAGAGTGCCATATCCAAAGGACAAAGAAACATTTTGGGAATTGGTTGAATTGGGTCAGCAAATTCGCCAAATTCATTTGTTGGAAAGTGCTGTTGTTGAAAAATATATAACACAATATCCATTAGATGGAGATAATGTTGTCAGCAAACTGAAATACGAAAACGGTAAGGTTTATATCAACGAAATCCAATATTTTGACAATGTTCCACAAGTGGCTTGGGAGTTTTACATTGGTGGCTATCAACCAGCTCAAAAATGGTTGAAAGACCGTAAAGACCGCAAATTAGAATTTGAGGATATTTTGCATTATCAAAAAATAATTGTTGCCCTTTCTGAAACAGACAGATTGATGAAGGAGATTGATAAAATTGAGATTGAGTGAATTACAATATATTAAGCTCCTGTTATAAAATATAAAAAAGTGCACAAGTTAGCTAAGTGTTTTGTGATGAAATAATTGTGGCTTAAATTGAAATAAGCCACAATTATTTTTTGGTTATTTTATAACTCCTAATTCTTTACCAATTTTTTCAAAAGCTATAATTGCCTTATCTAAGTGTTCTTTTTCGTGAGCAGCTGAAAGTTGTACTCTAATTCTTGCTTGGTCACGTGGAACTACAGGGAATGAGAATCCTATTACATAAATACCTAAGTCTAAAAGTTTTGCGGCAAAGTCTTGAGCAAGTTTAGCATCATATAGCATTACTGCGCAAATAGCAGAGGCTGTAGGCTTAATATCAAAGCCTAATTTGCTCATTTTTTCCATAAAATATTCTGTGTTGAAATGAAGTTTGTCTTGTAATTTATTGGTTTCGCTCATCATTTCAATCATTTTAATTCCTGCTGCAGCAACAAGAGGTGGAATTGAGTTTGAGAATAAATATGGTCTTGATCTTTGACGTAACATTTCAATAATCTCTTTTTTTCCTGTTGTAAAACCACCTATAGCTCCTCCAAAAGCTTTGCCTAAAGTTCCGGTAATAATTTCAACTTTTCCTTTCAAATTAAAATATTCTGTAAGTCCACGACCGGTTTTACCAACAACTCCTGCCGAGTGAGACTCGTCAAGCATAATTAAAGCATCGTATTTATTTGCTAATTCATAAATTTTATCAAGAGGTGCAATATTTCCGTCCATTGAAAACACGCCGTCAGTAACAATAATTTTAAATCTGCAATTTTTTGCTGCAATTAATTGTTTTTCTAAATCTACCATATCAGCATTTTTAAATCTAAAACGCTGAGCTTTAGATAATCTAACTCCATCAATTATTGAAGCATGATTTAACTCATCGCTGATAATTCCATCTTCTTGACTAAATAAAGGTTCGAAAACACCACCGTTTGCATCAAAACAAGCTGCATAAAGAATTGTATCTTCTGTTCCAAAAAATTCTGCAATTTTTCTTTCTAATTCTTTGTGCAAATCTCCTGTTCCACAAATAAATCTTACAGAAGACATTCCATAACCATGAGTATCTAACGCGTTTTTTGCTGCTTGAATTAACTCTGGACTGTTAGATAATCCTAAATAATTATTAGCACAAAAATTTAAAACTTTTTTGCCACTACTAACTTCTATTTCTGCTCCTTGAGGAGAAACAATAACTCTTTCAGATTTATAAAGACCTGCTTCTTTTATTTCTGAAATTTCTTTTTGTAAAAACTCTTGATAATTTGAATACATAAATATTGTAATTTTTTATTTTATAAATGTGTTAAGTTTAGGAAACAAAATTAATAAAATTTTAGCTTTTTTAAAAATTAAATTCTAATAAACATGGTTTTAATTAAATTTACTTTGATATTTTTAAAATTAATATAATAAAATCTTTTTAAATGGCAAAAAACTTGTATTTTTACATAAAAGAAAATTTTTAAACTTATGAAATTAGCAATAATTGGTGTTAGCGGAATGGTTGGGGCAAGTTTACTTAAAGTTTTAGAAGAATTTAATTTTAAATTTGATGATTTTATTCCCGTTGCTTCAGAAAAATCCTTAGGCAAGTCTGTATATTTATTTGGAAAAGAATATAAAATTATCAGTATTGAGCAAGCTTTGGAGCAAAAACCTGATATTGCAATTTTTTCAGCCGGAAAATCTGTTTCTTTAAAATGGGCAGAAAATTTCGCAAATAATTCTTGTTTTGTTGTTGATAATTCTTCAGCTTGGCGAATGAATGAAAATATTCCTTTAATAATTCCTGAAGTAAATATTTCTATTTTAGAAAAAGAAAACAAAATAATTGCAAACCCAAATTGTAGTACTATTCAGCTTGCTACAGTTTTGTGGCCTCTTCATTTGAGATATAAACTAAAACGAGTAATTATTTCCACTTATCAATCTGTTACTGGAAGTGGTCATAAAGGAATAAATCAATTAATTGCAGAAAGAAGCGGACAAAAGCCGGAACAAATGGCTTATCCACATCAAATTGATTTAAACTGCATTCCACAGGGAGGTGAGTTTTTAGAAAATAATTATACAGAAGAGGAAATGAAATTAGTTTATGAAACTCGTAAAATTTTAGGTTTAGACAATCTTAAAATTACTGCTACAGTTGTGCGTGTTCCTGTTTTTGGTGGGCATAGCGAATCGGTGAATATTGAGCTTGAAAATAAATTTGAAATTTCTGAAATTAAAGATACTATTGAAGAAACAAATGGTCTTAGTCTTTTGGATAATCCTCAAAAAAATATTTATCCAATGCCATTAATTGCGGAAAACTCAAATCATATTTTTGTAGGTAGAGTAAGAAGAGATGAATCTTGTGAAAATACTGTAAATTTATGGATAGTTGCCGATAATTTACGTAAGGGAGCTGCTACAAACGCAGTTCAAATAGCACAATATATTTGTGATAATTTTATAGAATAATGGCGAAAAGGAGGAGTAAAAAACAGAAAAAAATCAGGAAAAGGTGGAATATATTTATATTTTTTGTTGTTTTAATATTTGGTTTTTTAATTTATTGGAATTTTCAAGAAATTACAAGTTTCTTCTTCCCTAATCATCATGTTAAAGGTGATTTTTCAAAATTAAAAATTGAAAACTATAATGTTTATGGAATAGATGTTTCGCAATATCAAGATAATATAGATTGGAAAGTTTTAAGTTCTGAAGAAAAGCTTGATTTTATAATTATTAGGGCAAGTGCTGGTAAAAATCACAAAGACATTAAGTTTAATTATAATTGGAAAAGTGCAAAAGAAAATCAGATTTTAAGAGGAGCATATCATTATTATAGGCCTAATGAAAACAGTACAGAACAAGCAAATTTTTTTATAAAAAATGTAGTTCTTGAGAGGGGTGATTTGCCGCCAATTTTAGATATTGAAAAATATAGTAAGGTGCAAAATTTACCAAAATTAAAATTGGGTTTGCTTAATTGGCTTAAAATCGTTGAAGAGCATTATGGGGTTAGCCCAATTTTATATACTTATCATAATTATTATTTAAATACTTTTATTCATGATAAACGTTTTGAAAAATATCCTTTGTGGATTGCTTGGTATAACACCAAAAAAAATCCTGATAATATAAATGAAGATTGGGTATTCTGGCAATTTACTGATAAAGCTGAAATAAAAGGAATAAAAGGAAATGTTGATATGAATGTATTTAATGGAAATTTAAAAGATTTAGATGGGTTGAGGATTAGGTAGGAATAAGTTTTTAAAAAATATTTTATAGCCAAAACCCTAAAATTACTTTTATTCCAAAATGGTTGGTTTGTAATTTACTCCCGTCAGTATAATTATAATATGCACGTCCGTATTGTAAGCCGAGGCTTAAACTAAATTTATCGTTAAAAACAAAATTATAACCTGGTTCAAAAAATATTGCTTTTTCATTATGTTTATAGATAAGATTTTTCAACAATAAAAATCCTGAAGAAATATAAAATCCATTAGGAATATTATTTTCAAATTCGCCTCTATGAATATAAATTGGAACACCTATTTCGGCACCTGCACTAACTAAAGCACCTCCTGTTGTTCTAAAACCATAGTTTAGTTTGGAAATCAATCTTATGTCAAAATTATTACTAATTGGAATTTCAACAGTTAAAGGAGCAATATTCAAATCAAAAGCCCCTTGAGGATAATCTCTATTCAAATTTACTGATGGATTTATTCCAACAAACACCCGAGTTTGAGAAAATAAACTAAATGAAATTAAAAATAAAATTAAAGCTAAGCTTGTTTTATTAAGCATATTAAAATATTTTAAAAAGGATAACCTATACCAAAATTCATTGCAAAATTTCTTAATCTAAAGTCTTTAAAAGCGGAAAACCACTTTTCTTCTTGAGCTAAACTTGGGTCATGTATTGGAATACCAAAATCAAATCTAAGAATAAAAAATGAAAGGTCTATACGCGCTCCTAAACCGGTACCTATTGCAATTTCGTTATAAAATCTTGAAAGGTCAAATAGAGCTCCGGCACGGTTATCGTTTTTATCAACAGCCCAAATATTTCCTGCATCTAAAAACACAGCTCCATTAAGTATAGAAAATAATGGAAAGCGGTATTCAAGATTCAACACCAACTTCATATCCCCAATTTGGTCATAATTTCTATTAGGATTTGAATAAGTCCCCGGTCCTATAGACCTTACACGCCAAGCTCTTAAATCATTTGCACCACCAACAAAATATTTTTTTATAAAAGGCAGACCTGAGGTGGAATTTCCATAAGGTAAACCTAAGCCGGCAAATCCTCTATATACTAAACTGTGATTTTTATCAAAAACTTGGTAATATCTGTAATCTAAATCTATTTTTGCGAATTGTGCAAATTCTAATCCAAGAAATTTATATGAACCGTCGATTGGCTCTATATTTAAGCCTTTGTATGCCAAAGCAGGCAAATTACCACTTGTTTCTAAATTTAACCATAGATATGAAAAGTTACGAGATTTTGTTAAACTTTGATTATTATAAATAAAGTTGTAGCTTATTGCAGAAAACAACTGGTCTTGATACGAATATTTAATATATAAATTTTCTATTTGCTTTTGAAAATCAGGATTAAAATCTAAAATTTTAACAGAATATAACTCTATTGGGTTTACTAAATGAGTTATATAATTATTTTTACCACCTTTCCATATATACCCAAAAGCAGCATTGGCAATATAACGCGTGTAATCGGGTCGCTGCTGGTAATTAAACGAAGTTGTAATTTGTGTTTTTGGATTGTGATTTTTTACAAACTCGTAATTATCCCAAAAAGGTATTAATAATCTTGGAATATTTACCCTAAATTCCAAGCCATATTCTAATGTGTTGAAAAGTTTTAGTTTTTCTATACTTTCTTCAGTTTTTAAAGTTTGGAAAGAAAGCATGGCTTTTGCTGAAAATATTTGGGCTTTTTTCACAACATTTATATTACTATAAGTTACAGCAGCTCCCATTCCGATATTGCCTGAAGTGTTGTTGCCCTCAAGTTCTAAGGAGTAGTTTTGCTTTTTTAATGGAGTTAAATAAATATTTACATCTAGAAATCTTTCTTTTTGGCTGTCTAAAGGCAAATCTTCGGAGGAATTTAATTTTACGTTAATTATTTTAAACTGCTTTAAATTAGAAAGATGACTATGTGTTTTTTCAATATTTACAATATTATATCTGTCTCCGAGTTTTAAAAAGCAAGATTGTAAAACTACTGAAGGCTTAATTTGTAATTTATCTTTGTAAAATAAATTTATCCCATCTATACTTTCTTTATTAAAAGAAGACAGATAAGCTTCGGTATTGGTTGAGGCTTGCTTTGGGTCATAATCAGTATAAATATTTATATTTCTTATCATTTGATAAGTAAATGCCTCTGAATTGTAAATATTATCTTCTGCAAAAGATTTTCTCAATGTAATTTTTAAATCGACATCGTGTTTGTTCTTAATAGTATCTGCAAAAAAATGGATGTTGTTTATTGTAAAATAATAATACCCATTTGTTTTCATCATTCTTACTAATCTTTCACGCTCTGTTTGAAGTATATCCGTGTTAAAGTTTTTACCAATTTTAACTAATGAGTTTTCGCTATCTAAAATTACAAGTTCTTTTACTAAAGGGTCTAAAATATCATATTCAATACTTCTAATTATCCAAGCTTCTCCAGTTTTTATATTATAAGTAGTGTTAATTTTTTTCTTTTTTGTGCTTGTAACTAAATCTATTTGGGCATCATAATACGATTGTGCTTTTAAGTAAGAATACATATTTGAAATAGATTTTTCTGTTGCAAACTCGTCATAAATTACTGGTTCTTCACCAATTCCTGAAAGCCAACGAGTAATATAAAATTTATCTTTTGGATTTTTTCCTTTTGCCTTTCTTTTTGCATTTTTTTCTGCTTCTTTTATTTTGCGTTTTTCTTCTCTTAATTTTTCCTTATCCTGATTTATGCTATTGTGAATCATTAAATAAAATCTTAGCCCAAAGACTTTTCTATTAGGTTTTTGTCTTAGTGAGCTTTCTAAATCTTCTTTATCAATATTATCGCCTTCAATATTAATTTTTGAATTAGCTAATAAATAATCTCCTTCGCTCACATATTTTGTAGGTGAACAGGAAAATATGGAAACAGAAATTATAAATATTATAAGAACACAATAAAAGCTTGGGTTTATATGTGAAAACTTATTCTTCATTTTATGCAAATATAAAACAAAGTTTCTAAGAAGTTAAGAATTTTTTTTAATAAATTTTTTAATAATTAAATTTCCTCTATCAATTTTTTAAATATTTTAGTCATTTTAGTTTCAGTGTTAGTAGCAACTCTTTGCACTTCTTCGTGAGTAACTTCAATAATTTTTCCTGGCACTCCTAAATCTGTAATAATTGACATTGCAAAGCATGGCAATCCCATATGTCGTGCAGCAATAACTTCTGGTGCTGTTGACATTCCAACAGTGTCTGAGCCTATTATTCTAAAATATTTATATTCTGAAGGAGTTTCAAAAGTAGGTCCTGTTGTTGCAGTATAAACTCCTTTTTTTACTTTTATTCCAAGATTTTGAGCTATTTGTTCAGCTTTTGAAATTAAATTTTTATCATAAGCTTCGCTCATATCAGGGAATCTAGTGCCTAATTGAGCTTCATTTTTGCCGATTAGTGGGTTTGGAACCAAGCAAATATGGTCGGTAATTATCATTAAATCTCCAATTTCAAAATCTGGATTTACCCCACCACTAGCGTTTGATAAAAATAAAGTTTTTATACCTAAATATTTCATTACTCTTATTGGAAAAATTACTTGGCTCATTTCATAGCCCTCATAAAAATGAAAGCGACCTTGCATAGCAACAACATTTTTGTTTGCTAATTTGCCAAAAATTAATTTCCCGCTATGTCCTTCAACTGTAGAAACAGGAAAGTTTGGTATTTTTTCATAACTCAAACTAGTTTGAATGTCTATTTCGTTTACTAATCCGCCTAAGCCTGTGCCTAGAACAATTCCTATTTCAGGTTCAGCCTGAATATGCGTTTTTATATAACTTACTGTATCTTTTATTATTTCTAACATAAGTAAAAATTTGATTATTAAATTGTTTATTTTCTTCTTCGCTACCCAATAATTCCACTTTTATCGGAACGCAATATAATATATTTTTTGTTTCTTGAGAAATAAATTTATTTTCTTTAAGTTTTACTGCATCTTTTTCTGTTGCTACTATTAAACTTGGTTGTTTTATAGTTTTAAATTCTTTTTCTATTTTTAATATATCTCGCTTTTTAAAATTATGATGGTCAGAAAATTTAATATGCTTTACGGTTTTCGAATTTTCTTTAAAATAATTATATAAACTAGTGTGTTTTGCAATTCCTGATATTAGAATTATATTATAGTTTTTTAATTCAGAATTAGTTATAGTTTTTTTGTCTTGGTTAAAAATTGCTTGTAAATCTAAATATTTATATGTTGTAAAAAATAAATATTGATAAGGATAAACCTCTGCCTCTTTAATTAAAATTCGTCTTTCAATAGGTTTTAATTTGTTAGGGCATTTTGTGTAAACAACCAAATGAGCCCTATGAGCAGAACTTCTAGGCTCTCGCAAACAACCTAAAGGTAAAATAAAGTCTTTACTAATAGGGTGGTTAAAATTATTAAGCAAAATCGAAAGTCCAGGTTTTATCCTTCTATGTTGAAAAGCATCGTCTAAAATTATTAAATTCAAATCAGGAAATTTTGATATTAATTGCAAAACACCTTTAACTCTGTTTTCGCTAACAGCAACAATTGTGTTTGGAAATTTTTGCTTTATTTGTAAAGCTTCATCCCCGCTAAATAAAAACGAATCATTAGTTTCTACTAATCTGAAACCTTTTGTTTTACGCTTATAACCTCGACTTAAAACTGCAATTTTAAATTCGTTTTGCAACATTTCTATTAAAAACTCTGAATGTGGAGTTTTTCCTGTTCCTCCTACACTTATGTTTCCAATAGAAATTATTGGGATTTCAAATTCTTGGGATTTTAAAATTTTAGAGTCATATAAAAAGTTCCTAAAAACTACTGCACTCCTATAAATTAGCATTAAAGGAAATAAACACAATATTTTCAATATTTTTATAAGTTCACCCATGAATTTAAAGTGTTAAAAATATAACATTTAAGTAATAAAACAAAATGTTGCTATAATTATTTATAATTTAACAACTTATTTTGCTTTTGCATTTTGAAATTAGCAAGTTTTGTTTTAGTTTTGCCAAACATAAATAGTAAAAATGAAAAATTATGTTATTACCTGATTATGTAAGAAAAATACAAGATTTTTTTGAAAAACATCGTGATAAAAAAGAAGCAGAAAAAATGTCTAAATACATGAAGTTTAAATTTCCATTTATTGGGATTTCTGCTCCTAAGCGAAAAGAACTTTTTAAAATATTTTTTAACACTTTCCCTATTCCGGCATATGATGAAACAAAAGCTATTGTTAGAGAACTTTTTAACTTGCCCGAAAGAGAATATCATTATTTTGCCGTAAACATGATAATGAAACACAAAAAGAAGTGGGCTCCAACAGATATTGTGTTTTTCGAAAGTTTAATCCTAAATAAATCATGGTGGGATAGCGTTGATTTAATTAGTAGCAAATTAGTTAGTCCATTTTTCTTAAAAAATAGAAATTTAGAGGAAGCAATTACCGACTCTTGGTCGCTATCAAATAATATTTGGTTAAAAAGAGTGTCTATTATTTATCAAAATAGATATAAAAAAGAAACTAATTTAGATATTTTAACAAGACACATACTTGAGAATACTGACTCTGAAGAGTTTTTTATTCAAAAAGCAATAGGTTGGGCATTGAGAGATTATTCAAAAGTTGATTATAAATGGGTGGTTGATTTTGTTGTAAACAATTCTAGTCTAAAACCCTTGAGCAAACGAGAAGCCATTAAGTGGATAAGTGATAAAGGACTAATACAATAAACTTTTACACTTTTAAAAAATACTTTAACAATATTTTTTAAGTAGAAATTACTTTTTTTGTCGTTATTTCATTAATATAGTATATATTTGCAAAATGTTTAAAATATATTCAAAACATATTTTTGTTTTACTTGTAATTGTAATTGCTGTGCTAACTAATTCGTGTAGCGAATATTCAAAATTAGTAAAAAGCTCAGATTACGAATTAAAATATACAAAAGCAGTAGAATATTACGAAGCCGGAGCTTATTATAAAGCTCAAGCTTTATTTGAAGATTTAAAAGGAATTTATAGAGCAACCGACAAAGCTCAAAAAGTTGCTTATTATAATGCTTATTGCTCTTACGGTCTTGGTGAATATTCTTTAGCAGCTTATTTGTTTAAAGATTTTGTTAGAATTTATCCTTCTAGCGAATATGCTGAAGAAGTAAGCTATATAGCTGCGTATTGTTATTATTTAATTTCTCCGGAAGTGTCTTTAGAACAAACATTTACAGAAGCAGCAATTTCTGAATTGCAATTTTTTGTTGAAAGATATCCAAATTCAGAAAAACGAGCAGAAGCCGAAAAAAATATTGATGAACTTCAATTTAAATTAGAAACCAAAGCTTATAATAATGCAATTTTGTATTATAATATAATGGATTATAAAGCTGCAACTACCGCGTTAAAAAACGTATTAAAAGACTTTCCTGACACTAAATATCGCGAAGATATTATGTTTACTATTATGAAAGCAGATTATCTTTTGGCAGAAAATAGTATAGTTGAAAAACAATACGAAAGATATAAAAACACTATAGAAGATTATTATGCTTTTATTGATAAATTTCCAAATTCAAAAAAAATTAAAGAAGCAGAAAAAATATTTACAAATTCAGTTAAATTTATAGAATCTAAAAATGGACTTTAAAAAAATTGATGCTCCAGTTTCTACAGTTACTAGAAATATTGTAGAAATAGCCGAAAAAACAGGAAATGTTTATGAAGCTGTTGTTATTATTGCAAAATTTGCTGACCAAGTTAATGCAGATTTGCGTAAAGAATTATACGAAAAGCTTGAAGAGTTTGCAACTTATACAGATACACTTGAAGAAGTTCATGAAAATCGTGAACAAATCGAAGTTTCAAGGTATTATGAAAGATTGCCAAAACCATCTTTAATAGCTTTAGAAGAGTTTTTATCAGATAATATTTATTGTGCAAGAGAAATAGAAACTGAAGGGATAGAAGAAGTAATCTAAAACTAATGTTGAAAGGTAAAAAAATCTTATTAGGTATTACCGGCAGTATAGCTGCATATAAATCTGCAAACATTGTAAGACTCTTAGTTACAAATGGAGCAGAAGTAAAAGTTGTTATGACACCATTATCTAAAGAATTTATAGGACCTCTCAGTTTGGCTACTTTGTCAAAAAACCCAATTTTAGTTGATTTCTTCAATCCAGAAAATGGAAGTTGGAACTCTCATGTTGATTTGGGAATTTGGGCAGACGCATATCTTATTGCTCCTGCAACAGCAAATACAATAGGAAAAATGGCAAATGGAATAGCTGATAATCTTTTGCTAACTAGTTATTTGTCTGCAAGATGTCCAGTTTTTGTCGCACCTGCTATGGATTTAGATATGTATCTACACCCAGCAAATCAAAAAAATATAGAAATTTTAAAATCTTATGGAAATTTTATTATTGAACCACAATCAGGTGAGTTAGCAAGTGGTTTGATAGGTAAAGGTAGAATGGAAGAGCCTGAAGCTATTCTTAAAGTTTTAATAGAGTTTTTTGAAAAAAAAAAGACTTTAAAAAATAAAAAAGTTTTAATTACTGCTGGTCCCACTCAAGAAAAAATTGATTCTGTAAGATATATTAGTAATTATTCTTCTGGAAAAATGGGATATGCTATTGCAGAAGAATGTGCTAATCGTGGGGCTGAAGTATTACTTATTTCAGGACCTGTTAATATTCAAACAAAAAATAAAAATATTCAAATAATTAATATTGTTTCGGCTGACGAAATGTTTGATATTGTAATGCAAAATTCTAAATCTGCTGAAATAATGATTTTTGCTGCAGCTGTTGCTGATTATAAAGCAACAAATAAAAGTGATAATAAAATTAAAAGAGAACAAAATAATATAGCAATTAATCTTGAGGCAAATAAGGATATAGCCGCAGAAATAGGAAAATTAAAGTCTAAAAATCAAATAAGTATAGGTTTTGCTTTAGAAAGTGAGAAGGAAATTGAAAATGCACAAAAAAAACTTGAGAAAAAAAACTTTGATTTTATTGTGCTAAACTCTATTAAAGATAGTGGTGCAGGTTTTAATTTTGATACTAATAAAATTAGTATTATTAACAATAATAAAGAAGTTTTAGAGTTTGATTTAAAAACGAAAGATTTGGTAGCTAAAGATATAATTGATAATTTAGAAAAATTTATAAAATCTAAATCATGAGACACTATATTTTAATAATTATACTAACAGTTTTTGCTTCATTTTTGAAAGCACAAGAACTAGATTGCAGAATTCAATTAAATCACTCAAAAATTCCAGGAACAGTAAATGATAAACTGTTTCAAGATATGCAACAAGCTTTATATGAGTTTATTAATAATACAAACTGGACAAGTCATGTTTATTCCCGAGACGAAAGAATTGAGTGTAATATATTTATTACTGTTGAAGACCAAATTTCATCTGATGAGTTTAAGGGTAAAATCCAAGTAACTTCATCTCGGCCAGTTTTTGGTACTTCTTATATGTCGCCTGTCTTTAATCATTTAGATAATAATTTTCATTTTAAATATGTTGAAAGCGAACCTTTAGAGTTTAATATTAATTCACATACTTCAAATTTAACTTCTATTATTGCATATTATTGTTATATAATAATTGGAATGGATTATGATACTTTTGGAAATAGTGCAGGGACTCCATATTTTCAATTAGCTGAAAGAATTGTTCAAAATGCACAGTCGGCTCAAGAGGCTGGATGGAAAGCTTACGAAAATTTGAAAAATAGATATTGGTTGGTCGAAAATCTTTTAAATAACCAATATTCCGATATGCGAGATTTTATGTATGTGTATCATAGGCAGGGAATGGATAAGTTAGCCGAAAAACCCGCAGAGGGACGTAGTAGCATTGAAAGTGCAATTGATAAATTAAAAAATATTCATAGAAAAAAACCAGGTTCTTTTTTGATGAGTATTTATACCACAGCAAAGGGAGATGAAATTATAAATGTTTTCTCAGAAGGTTTTCCTGACGAAAAAGCTAGAGTTTATAATATTATGAAAGAAGCTGACCCAGCTAATGCTACAAAATATGAAAAAATAATGAAAGAGCCTAACTATTAGTATGCTAAAGTCCTTGCTAATAAATAATTATCTTTTAATTGATAATTTAGAAATTAATTTTAATTCGGGATTTTCTGTTATAACCGGCGAAACAGGTGCAGGAAAATCTATTATGTTAGATGCAATTTCATTATTATTAGGAAAACGTGCTGATACAGATGTTTTGAGCGATAAAACTCGAAAATGTATTATTGAAGCAAAATTTAGTTTAAATCAAGATAAATTTCAAAAAGATTTTTTGAAAAACGACTTGGATTTTGAAAAAACTACAATTATACGCAGAGAAATATTGCCAGAAGGAAAATCCAGAGCATTTATAAATGACACACCGGTTACTCTTGCGGTTTTAAAATCCATAGGCGATAAATTAATCGATATTCATTCTCAACATGAGAATTTGAACTTAGGCCTTATGCAATTTAGAACCCAAATAGTTGATATTGCTGCAGGAACTAAAGAAATGGCAAGTCAGTTTAGTGAAAAATTTAATAATTTGAACAAACTTGAAGCAGAAATTTCTAAATTAAAAATAGAAATAGAGAAAAACATAAAAGAGAAAGAGTTTTGTCAATTTCAGGCCGAACAAATTGAACAAGCAAATATAAATGATGAAAATGAACTTGAAGAACTAGAAGAAAAATCGTCTTTATTAGAAAATGCTGTTGAAATAAAGGAAAGTCTTTATAATTCTATAAATCTTGCTAGAGATATTGAATTTTCGGCAGAAGCAAGATTAAAAGAAATTAGAAATTTAGTTTCTAAACTTTCAGTTAAATATAAACCCGCTAAAAACCTTGCCGACCGACTTGACTCTATTTTAATAGATTTTAAGGATATTTATTCCCAAATTGAAGATGATTTAGATAAAGCCGAAATAAATCCCGAACTTTTACAAGAAACCAATGACAGAATTGATCTTATAAATGGGCTTTTGCAAAAACATAAACTTGCTAATATTTCAGAATTAAAAAATAAATATTTAGATTTAATAAATTTTATAAATTCTAGCGATAATTTAGAACAAAGTTTGAGTGTAAAAGAAAAAGAATTTGAAGTTTTAAAATCAGAAACCCTTGAGTTTGCTGAAAAATTAAGTCAAAAAAGACAAAGAGTATTTTCAAAAGTTGAAAAAGAGATTACAGGAATTCTTGTTAATTTAGGAATAAAACATGCAAATTTTCTTATTGAGAACATCAGAGACACAAAACTTAGTTTACATGGTTTTGATAATATTAATTTTTTATTTTCTGCCAATAAATCCATTACACCCCAAGCAATTGAGAAGATTGCTTCAGGCGGAGAATATTCAAGATTAATGTTAGCTTTAAAATCCCAAATCGCACATGCGGCTTCTGTTCCTACAATTATTTTCGATGAAATAGACACAGGTGTTTCCGGTGAAATTGCAAATAAAATGGGAAAAATAATGAAAGATTTAGGCGAGAGTTTTCAGGTTGTTGGAATTACTCATTTGGCACAAGTAGCGGCTTTAGGCACAAATCATTATAAGATTTATAAACATAGTGATGAAAAGAGAACATATACAAAAGTAAAAATCTTAAACAGGGAAGAGAGAATTACCGAAATTGCAGGTATTATCAGTGGAGAAAAACTTACTAGCCAAGCTATTGATAATGCAAGAATATTATTAGAAAATTAGTATAAAAAAAGCCCGAATTATCGGGCTTTTAAATTATTCTTCAGAATTATTTTCAAATTCTTCAATTCCTTTATTTAAAAAGTTTAAGAATTTTTCTGGATTTAGTTCATAAGTCATAGGTTCTGCTAAAACCTTTCCATCAGGACTAATCAATACATAATAAGGCTGTGTATTTGTATTAAAATTCACAATTTGAATATCAGCATTAACATCTCCAAGTTTTTTCTTGATTTTTCCATCATTTGAAGAGCTAAACCATTTTTCTTCTGGTAGTTCTATTGATTTTTCATCAACATATAATGCAGCTACTACAAGTTTATTGTTAAAATAATCATTTATTGTAGGCTCAGACCAAATTTCTGCTTGCATTTTTTTACAGTTAGAGCATGAATGTCCTGTAAAATAAAGTAAAACTGGCAGGTTTTGTGATTGAGCACATTCAAAAGCTTGTTCGTAATCAAAATATCCATTTACATTATAAGCCATATGCAAAACATCAGCGTAATCAGGAGATTCGCAATAATAACTTGCAGACTCCTTAGTTGCAGATTTTTGTGTTAAATCAAATTTTTGAGAAGTTTTTGGAGGCAATAGTCCTGCAATTGGTGTTAAGTTAGCTCCGAAAAGTCCAGGCACTAAGTAAATTGCAAATACAAAAGAAACCATTGCTAATAATAATCTAAAAAATCCCACATGTTTAAGTTCAGAATCGTGAGAAAATTTGATTTTGCCTAATAAATAAATTCCCATCATTATAAAAATAACTATCCAAATAACAAGATATAAATCTCTGCTAAGAACTCCTAAGTGATAGTTTTGGTCTATGTTTGAGAAATATTTTAATGAGAAAGCCAAAATTACAAAACCCATAATAACTTTAACTGAATTTAACCAACCACCGGATTTTGGTAATTTATTCATCATTCCTGGCACTAGAGCTAAGAAAGTGAAAGGCAGGGCAAAACCTAAACCAAAACCAAGCATTCCAATTAGAGGTTCTAATACCTTGCCACTAGCAGCTTTTACTAATAAAGCTCCAATAATTGGACCAGTGCAACTAAAACTTACAATAACAGTAGTAAGAGCCATAAAAAATGCTGCTAGCATTCCACCTTTATCAACTTGAGCATCTGCTTTGTTTGCTAATCCCGAAGGTAAAACTATTTCGAATAAGCCAAACAATGAGGCTGCAAAAACAACAAATAAAACAAAGAAAACTAAATTTGGAATCCAATGTGTGCTTAAAACAGTTGTAAAGTTAGCACCTGCACTTGTTACAGACACTATAAGTCCAACCAAAGCATATAATAATGTTATTGAAAGGCCAAAAATTAATGCTTTTATAATTCCTTTTGAGCGTTTTTCAGATTTATTCATAAAAAAGCTAACTGTCATTGGTATCATTGGGAAAACGCAAGGAGTTAAAATTCCAATTATTCCAAATAAAAATGATAAAAAGAAAAAACCTAATAATGAAGATGTATCTTCCATTTTATTAGTAAACTTATTTTCTGTTACAATAACTGGCGTTTTTGCATCAGTTTTTTCCTTAGTGTTTAGTTCGACACCACCATTAATTTTAAATAAAATATCGTCTCCAATACTAATGCAAGCACCATCGTCATAGCAAGCCTGACCACTAATTTCTCCGGTAATATTAAAAGCCTCATCAGTTAAAACTTCAATTTTTTGAACAAACTTTGCTTGTTTTGCAAAGTATGCGACATTTACTTCAAAAACATCATCAAATTCGTGAATTACTTCGCTAAGCTCTACAACAGAGTCTATAAGCTTAAAATTTTCATTTTCATCAAAATCAAAATATAAAGGTCTTGGTCCGCCTAAATCAAAATATTGACCATATAAATGCCACATATCATCAATTTCGGCCTCAAAAATCAATTCATAAATAGAATTTTCAAGATTTTCGATTTCCATTTTAAATTTAACTGGTTCTTTAACCTGGGCAAAGGAGTTTGATAAACCAATAATAAAAAAGCTAAATAATAAAACGCTAGCTTTCATAAATTTACGTAGTTTCATAAGTTAATTTATTTAATTATTAATAAAATAGTTCTTCATTTTTTGAATTGAAAAAATGGTATTCCATATAGGTATAAGCTATCATTGGTAATACTTCAATTGTACATTTATATTTTTTTTGCCAGGTTTTTCGTGTTGATTTAAAAACTCCTTTGTTTAGATAAGCTGAAACAAAAGGATGTGTTTTTATACATAAGTATTTATGTTTTTCTTTTTTAAGAATAAATTTCAGATTATTTTCAATTTCGTCTATTAGGTTTATGCTTGCTGAAATTTTTCCTGAGCCTTTGCAAGTTGGACAAACTTCGGCAGTTTTTATTTCCATTTCTGGTCTTACTCTTTGCCTTGTTATTTCCATTATGCAAAACTTACTAAGCGGCATTACATGGAATTTTGCTCTATCTCCTTCCATACATTGTTTAACTCGCTCGTAAATTTTTCTTTTATTTTTTTCGTCTTGAATATCAATAAAGTCTATAATAATTATTCCGCCCATGTCTCTTAATCGTAATTGTCGAGCAACTTCTTCGGCGGCTATCATATTTACTTCAAAAGCATTTTGTTCTTGTCCTTGTTCTGAGTTGCTTCTATTACCGCTATTTACATCTATAACATGGGCAGCTTCGGTATGTTCAATTATTAAATAAGCTCCATTTTTCATTGGAACTGTTTTGCCAAAAGCAGTTTTAATTTGCTTTTCTATACCATAAAAATCAAAAATAGGTTCTTTATCAGAATAAAGTTTAACAATTTTCTTTTTTTCCGGTGCAATTTCTTCAATAAAATACCTTATTTCATCAAAAGCGGCTTGGTCGTTTACTACAATTTGATTAAAGCTAGAATTAAGAATATCTCTTAAAATAGCAGTAGTTCTATTTACTTCGCCCATTAATAGTTGAGGTGGTTTTGCAGAATTTAATTTTTTATAAATAGTTTCCCACTTATCAACTAAATTACTAAGTTCTTTATCAAGTTCTGCAACCATTTTTTTTTCGGCAACAGTTCTAACAATAACTCCGTAATTATCAGGACTTATGCTTTCAATTAATTTTCTTAATCTGGTTTTTTCTTCTACCGATTTGATTTTATGACTAATAGAAATTTTATTATTGAAAGGCATTAGTACAATATTACGACCAGCTAATGAAATTTCGGAAGTTAATCGCGGTCCTTTTGATGAAATAGGTTCTTTTGCAATTTGAACTATAACATATTGACCAACAGTTAGAACATCAGATATTTTTCCATTTTTATTTATATCTGGTTCTATTTTAATCTTTCTTAAATTAGAAATATTTTGTTTGGTTTGCAAACCTAGGTGTAAAAACTTATTTAAAGTTTGAAAGCCGACACCTAAGTCTAGATAATGAAGGAATGCATCTTTTTTATAACCAATGTTTACAAATGCTGCATTAAGTCCTGGCATTAAACGTTTAACCTTACCTAAATAAATATCCCCCACCGAGAACTCAATGTTTGCATGCTCACGATTAAGTTCAATTAGTTTTTTATTTTCTAGTAAGGCTATGTTAATTTCCGAACTGCGAACATCTATAAAAAGTTCGTTTTGATTATCTTCTTTTTGCAAGTCCACGATACAACACAGTATTAATAAATTAAATCAAACCTCTGAAAGCAAAGGTTTGATTATAACAAAAAAATTAAGAAAAATGTTTATTTTTTCTTTTTGTGTCTATTTTTACGAAGACGTTTTTTTCTTTTGTGAGTTGACATTTTATGTCTTTTTCTTTTCTTTCCGCTTGGCATAATTTTTAAATTTTATTTTTATCTTTAACTTCAGTAACAAATGATTTTGCCGGTTTAAAAGCAGGTATTTTGTGGGCTGGTATAGTGATAGTAGTGTTCTTTGAAATATTACGTGCTACTTTTTCAGCTCGGGTTTTTATTATAAAACTACCAAAACCTCTTAAATATACATTTTCATTTTGTGTTAAAGAATCTTTAACAACATCCATAAACGATTCTATTGTTTTTTGAACAATTAATTTTTCAATTCCAGTGTTTTTTGAAATTTCGTTTACAATATCTGCTTTTGTCATTTTTAATATTTTTTAAAATTAATACTTTTTCATTTTGAGAGTGCAAATATATAAACTTTTTTATAAAGAAAATAATAATACTTAATTTTTTTAAATTAATTGATGTTCAGTCATTTAATTTGTTTAAAATTATATGCCTTTTGCTTGAAAAATTATTTTAATAGTGTAAATCATTATTTTGAAATCAATAAATAATGAGCGGTTTTCGATATAAATTATATCATATTTTAATCTTTCAATCATTTGGTCAACATTTTCAGCATAACCATATTTCACTTGCCCCCAAGAAGTAATTCCTGGTCGAACAGATAATAAATGGGAATAATGAGGAGCTTTTTCTGTTATTTGGTCAATATAAAATTGACGCTCAGGGCGTGGCCCAACTAAACTCATATCTCCTTTTAAGACATTAAAAAACTGTGGAAACTCGTCAAGCCGGGTTTTTCGTATAAATTTTCCAAATGGCGTAACTCTACTGTCATTTTTACTACTTAAAGCCGGACCATCTTTTTCTGCATCAACATACATTGAGCGAAATTTAAAAATTTTAAAAGCTTCTCCGTTTTTACCAATTCTTTGGTGGCTATATAAAATAGGCCCGGGTGAACTTAATTTTACACCAATACTCAGAGCAATATAAACTGGCATTAGAAGTATAATAGCAAACAAGCTGAAAAATATATCTAAAAATCTTTTTGTGTATTGTTGCCATACAGGCATTATATTGTGGTTTATTTCAATCAAAGCCAGTCCAAAAATAGAAGACATTCTAACTTTACCTATTAATATATCATACATATCAGGAATTACCTTAATAATTACTCTTTCTCCGTGCAGTTTATTAATAATATTTTTAATTTTTGAATGTTCTTTTGATTCTATTGCAATTACGACTTCTTCAATTTTATATTCGGAAATAATAGTTTTAATATCTTTTAACCCACCTAATTTAGGTAAATGTTCTTCTAACAAATAATGTTGTTGGTCTTCTACAAATATAAAGCCAACAAACTTTAATCCAGAGCTAATCCTTTGAGACTCAAACTCTTCTAAAAGTTTAACTGCTTTGTGATTACTACCTATAATTAATGTATTAAATAATAATTTTCTAGAATGAACTTTTTTGTTTACTATTGAGGTTATTATTAAACGAGGGAAATAAGTAAATGTAAATTGTAATGAAAATAAAGCTAAATAAAGTTTATAATATTGCTTATAGTCAACAACCCAATCATCTAAAATAAATACAAAAAACAAAATAGTAACACCTAAAATAGTTGTAAATAAAGTTTGTCCTAATTCGTTCAATCTGGATTTTCGATACGGAACTTTATAATATCCGCTTAATACATGTAAAACTAACCAAAAAATAGGAATAATTACTAAAGCTACATAAAATTTGTAATCAAAAATAACTGGTACACTTTGTCCCAAGGCTTCAGGTTCAATATTTGTTTTGCGAAAAACGTAAAATAAAGTCCAAGCTATTAAACTAGCTAAAAAATCAAAGATGATGTATTTTAAATTGTGTTTGGATTTTTGCATTATTGGTTTAATAAATAAGTTAATTTAATATTATCTATAAAAATTTCTGTTTTGTCATTACTAGAATCTTCTGGTCTTACACTTGTAAAAAATAGTCTAAAACTTGTTCCTTTTGCATTTGTTACGTAATAATTCAAATCAATATAAATAGTTGTCCAATCTTCTTTTGGTTTAAAAGTATAAACATTTTTTCTAACTTCAGAAAGACCTGTCCCCACATTCTCTACAGAAAATATGCCAAAATTAAAATATCCGTTTCCTTTAAAGCTTATTTCTAAAAAAGCTCTGCCGTTTTTAGGTATTTCGTAAAGTTTGCTGGTTAAACATTCAAATTTTCGCCTTTCGTTATCAAGTGCAAAATACATTGATTTTCCTTCTTGTGCTTCCGGTCCAGAAATTATTTGTATTGTAGTATCACTATTTAAACTTGTTTCAAACTCTATTCCAATATCTTCAAAATCTTCAACTAAATCAAAAACTACATTTCTATATTCAAATTCAGGTTCTAGTTTTAAAACCGCTCCTTCGCTAAAATTTTCTGTAAGATACCAACCTTTCATTAAGGGGTAAACTTCTCTTTTTGAATCGCTACCAGAGTTTTTAATGCCTGGTTCAATTTGTATTTCTTGCATTCCTGATTCTAAAACTGGAATTTTAAATGGAACTTCAAAAATTCCGATTAATTTATTATTTACATAAACCCAACAATCTGTGATTGCATGAATTTGCGAGCCTTGTTGCGGGCTTGTTGTTTTTAATTTGATTGTATCAACAGTAATAAACGAAGGGACTTGTTCAGAAGGATTAATAATATCGCAAGCGTTTAAGCTTAGCAAAAATATTATGCTTACCAAAAGAATTATTTTAAAAAAATCTACCACAATTTACTTCTTAATTAGTAAAAATAAGAACGCAAAAATATATTCTATATTGTATGAAAAAAACTTTATTTTAAAAAGATTTGCTTTAAATTGCCTAAACTCGCATTAACTTTGCTTTCAATTTAAAAAACCTATGTCCGTGGATATAAATTGGTCTTAGCAAAAATGATAGAAAAATAAAAATCTTTTTTCTTAGTAGTTTTAATTTTTTTTTTAATTTTGCAACTTAAATTAAAATTTTTACAAATGGACGAAGGCCCTTATCATAGTAAAATTATTTATTAACACAGCTGTAAGGTGTCTTATGCCCCTTACAGTGCAAAAGTAAGGAGGCAAAAAAATGGTTGAAGTAAATTACGATTTTCAAACTTTTTTTGATAACAAAAACTGGAGAGGCTTAAAACAAGCTTTGAATGAGTATGATAGTATCCAAATTGCAGAAATTTTGGAAGATTTGGATGAAAATGAAGAAATTATTGTTTTTAGGCTTTTAAGTAGAGAGCAGGCAAAAGAAGTTTTCCAGCTTTTATCACAAGACAAGCAAGAAGATATAATTGATGGTATTGCACATAATGTTCAAAATCTTTCAAACTTATTAAATGATATTGAACCTGACGACAGAACCGCATTTTTTGAAGAACTTCCCGGCAAAGTTTCTCAAAGATTAATCCAGCTTCTTTCACCAAAAGAAAAACAAATTACTCTTCAACTTCTTGGTTATCCCGAAGATAGTATTGGACGTTTGATGACTCCTGAATATGTTGCCATTAAAGCAAATTATACAGTAGAAAAAGCATTCCAGCATATTAGAAAATATGGACGTGATTCAGAAACTTTAAACGTAATTTATATTGTTGATGATGATAGAAAATTAGTTGACGATATAAAAATTAAAGATTTAATTCTTGCAAATCCTGAAGAGAAAATTTCTGATTTAATTGATTCTAAGTATGTTGCTCTTAATGTGATGGACGATCAAGAAACAGCCATTAAAGCTTTTAGCGATTACGACAGAGTAGCTTTGCCAGTTATAGATAATGAAGGAGTGCTTCTTGGAATTGTTACTTTCGACGATATTATGGACGTTGCCGAAGAAGAATCTACAGAAGACTTCCACAAGTTTGGGTCTATACAAACAGCTATTACAAATCCTTTAAAAGAAAGAGTTTTTAATCTTTACAAAAACCGTATTGTGTGGCTTATTGCTTTAGTTTTTATGAATATTTTTTCTGGAGCTGCAATTTCATATTACGAAAATATGATAGAAGCTGTAGTTGCTTTAGTATTTTTTCTACCACTTTTAATTGACAGTGCCGGAAATGCAGGCTCGCAGTCAGCAACTCTTATGATTAGAGCTTTGGCCGTAGGAGATGTGGAAGTTAAAGACTGGTATAAGTTGATTTGGAAAGAACTTTTGGTGTCTGTATTATTAGGCGTTACAATGGCAGCAGCAGTTGTCTTGTTGGCAAGTTTTAGAGCTCCCGAAATAATTTTAGTCTTATTTATCACTATGTTTTTAATTGTAATAACAGGTAGTTTAGTTGGACTATTATTACCATTTATTTTCACAAAATTAAAATTAGACCCGGCCACGGCTTCTGCACCTTTAATTACTTCTATTGCTGATATATGTGGCGTATTAATTTATTTCTCGGTAGCTAATTGGATATTAGTAATTTAAAATATTATTCTTAATTTTGTAATCTTAAATTTATTATTTTAAAAATTTTTATAAAATGGATACTAAAAACAAAGGTTTTAACACCAAATTAATTCATGCAGGCGACTATGAGGATGCTTTTGGTTCAGCAGTACCGCCAATTTATCAAACTTCAACATTTAGATTTAAAAGCTCAAAACATGGAGCTGACTGCTTTGCCGGTAGAGACCCAGGTTATATTTACACCAGAATAGGAAATCCTACTATTAATTCTCTTGAAGAAAAATTAGCTCAATTAGAAAATGGATATCGTGGAATAGCTTTATCAAGTGGTATGGCTGCAGTAACAACTGTTTATATAGCTTTTCTTGCTAAAGATGCTCATATAATTAGTACAGATGCGGTTTATGGTCCGTCCAGAGCTGTTTTAGAAAGAGATTTTTCGCGTTTTGGCGTTGAATATGATTTTGTTGACACTTCAGATATTTCAAATATTAAAAAAGTAATAAGACCAAATACTAAACTTTTATATATTGAAACTCCAACAAATCCAACAATTGCTTTAACCGATATAAAATCTGCTTCAGAACTTGCTCATGAACATGGAATTATTGTTTGTGTAGATAATACTTTTTCTTCACCATATTTACAAAAGCCTTTGGATTTAGGTGCTGATATTTCTTTGCACTCAATTACAAAATTTATAAATGGACATGCAGATATTGTTGGTGGTGCCTTAATTGCAAAAGATGAGGAAGTTTATAAAAAATTAAGACAAACTATGGTTTATATGGGCGGAAATATGGATCCTCATCAAGCTTATATGGTAAATCGTGGTTTAAAAACTTTGTCCTTACGTATGGAGAGGTCTATGGAATCGGCTCAAAAAATTGCTGAATATTTAGAAAAACACCCAAAAGTTGAGTGGGTAAAATATCCTGGATTAAAATCTCACCCTCAACACGATTTAGCAAAACAGCAAATGAAAGGTTTTGGTGCAATGATTAGCTTTGGTCTAAAAGGTGGTTATCAAGCCGGCGAAAAACTTATGGACAATGTGCATTTAGCTATGTTGGCCGTTTCTTTGGGAGGTGTTGAAACTCTTATACAACACCCTGCTTCAATGACACATGCAGGACTTTCAAAACAAGCTCGCGAAGCTGCAGGAATTTCTGATGGATTAGTTAGGTTTGCAGTAGGTATTGAGGATTGCGAAGATATTATTGAAGATTTAGAAAACGCTTTGGCAAAAGCTTGATAATATTATATTTGGACTATTAAAAACAGATTTAATATTTTAATATTTTGTGATTTGTAGTCCAAATATATTTATAAAAACCTCTTCTAAATAATCTGTATAATTTAAAATTTTAATTAAGTTTAATTTTTTCTAAATAAAGCGGAATGTATAGTTTTTTTAATTCTATTACGCCTAAATCTGAAACAAATTTAGCATTGCTAAACAAGGCTTCATCAAAATTAAAAATAGGGTATTTAGTATCTAAATCAAAACTGGCTGGGTTTTTTAGAAATGGATGATAAGCAATTTTATGATATTCTAATTTTTGATTGGGTAAATTATAAAAATCAAAATCCTCAGTACTTATTTTTGTGTAAATAAGAATAGTATCTAATTTAAATCTTGACATCCCCGGAGCAGAAACCGTAAAATACACATTTTCATCATTGCTGTATAAAGTGAATTCTCCATTTTCATCTGTATATGTATTCATGCCTATATCCCAATGTTGATTCCAGCCACGAACTACAGCTCCTTCTATTGCTTGTTTTGTGTTTTGGTCAATAACTTTACCTTTTACGCAAATATTATCGTTTCCAATCATGTTAAAATAATTTACAGCAGGTTCAGGCTTTTGCTTTTTATATGATTTAAGATTTTTTAATTCGTAGGCTGCAGGTTTTATACTACCTTTTATTTCATAGTTTAACTCCTCAATTAAGGTTTTACCTTGATGATTTAACAAACCCGTATATTGTACCTCAAATGCACCTATTATAGTTTCTTGAAAATCCCACCATGCAAAACCAATCCCTCCACAGTCAACAGTATATTTGTATGCGTCTATCATAAATTGTCTTTGTTCTTCATAAGAAATAGAATCATTATCTGCTGGCAAGGCAGTTTCTCCAACCATAAAAGGTTTGTTCATATATTTACTATACCACCAAATTTCGTTTGGAACTCTAAGCGGATGATAAGTGTGAATTTGAATAAAATCTACAGGAAGGATATAAGCATCCCAAGAAAAAACCTCTATTGGCTCAGAAAAACCTATAGTGAACAATTGGTTGGGGGCATGAGTTCTTACAAGTTTTTGCCAATGTGAAACAATTGAGTAAACTTCTATTTTTGGACGGTCTGGTTTTGGGTCAAAATATAAAGGCTCATTAATGAAATCATAAGCAAAAATTGTTGGCTCATCTTTAAACTCGTGTAGTATTTTTATAGTAAAATCTTCAAGCTCCTTGTTTTTAATAGGAGGTTTTATTAAAAGCATTACTTTTAAATCATGTTTTTTTGCTAATTCAATAAGTTCTTTTAATCCAAAAATAATTTCTTCAGCATACTCAGAAACATAATATTTTTCATTGTTTGTTTCTATAAAAAATCTCTCTTCAATATCTTGAGAAAGCCTGTCAAAACAAATACGTATAGAATTAAAACCTAAATTTTTTATTAATTGAAAGTGGGCGTTTAGTTGATTTAGACTTTCTTCCTTAGTATCATATTCGTAGCTGTCAGTGTCTTCATAATGAATATGAGTGCTAAAAACTAATTCATCATTAATTTCTCTTAAATCAACAATGTAATTTAACATATATAAAAAAACACTGTCATCATTAAGTTTGAAATAGTTGTTTTCTAAATAAATGAAGTTTTTATTTTGAGTTCTTGCTTGTTTTTGACTGTCTAAAGTTCTTGTGTTGCAGGAGATTAGACTAATAAAAACAATATATATAATAATTAAAGTTTTTTTCATAATAATTAAAGTCTTATTTTCAGCAAAGATAAAATTTATTTCACTATTAACCGACTAAATTAAAAAAATGTTTATAATATTTTCTAAGTCGTTGAAAATCAATGATTAAAAATTCGTAAATTTCAATTTTAGAAACCTACCTACCC
>Ga0265293_10003499_pt1 | contig 29118 bp, 30 predicted proteins | sample Munlanlewell138R_FD_192505 | JGI IMG/M metagenome (GOLD analysis project Ga0265293, IMG submission 192505) | Leachate microbial communities from a municipal landfill in Southern Ontario, Canada - Leachate well 138R | ecosystem: Engineered > Solid waste > Landfill > Unclassified | place: Canada... | reverse complement strand
GCTGGCAGTTTCTCCTCTACGATTTTTAGTTTGCCTAAGGGTAAGATTGAGAACCGTATTTCCATTGACGCTACAAGTACTATCGAAGCGCAGATGGCCTTTCACTTCTACAACCTGGTCTATGGGAAACCCTGTTTGTAGAATTTGGTTACGACCCACGATTGCTAGCTGGAGAGAACTCGCACAAAGTATACTTATACTCGTTAGCAATAAGAACTGAGGTAAGTTGGGAAAAAGGAAAATTACACAACATAACGCTCCCCAAAAAAGGACAATTGTCCACAACGGGATCGCTTTAACTAGGTTTAGGCAAACCAACAACCCAATACTAGCCAAGAGAGGAAGGCTTTCAATTATGAGATGAAAGGAACCTGGCATACACTATAGATGCCCACAATTCGCTTATTGCTTTGAAATAGCCACCATCAGCGCTAACAAAGGTAGATCAATTTCATTACGTAGGGCCGATTTAACTAAGCGAGCAGCAAGAGCTTCATCACCAACGTCAGTCCTACGGCTACTCATTACCTTCTGGTAACGCTCAAATAGTCGTCGATTTGTCACCTCAACATGCCGTAAAAGGCGGCTATAGAACTCAGCTTGCCACTCTCCGCGATGCTCTTGGGGTACGGTAAGCTCGGGCAACTGTGCTTTTTTGGTCTTGGCCAACCGATCGGCTAGATCTAAGGTATCGAGAGCGAGGCAAGTATCTAGATAATCTTCATAACTACTGAGCCCCTCAAGAATCTCAAAATCGGCACGAGAAGCATTCTGCTTTAAATCCAACCGCCGCTTCATTGCCATATCGCTTTTCTTGTCACGCCTACCAATAAACACAGCAGTAGCAATGGCTGAACCGGTAGCTAATATTAATTCGTCAATCATGGGAATGGGATCACGAATGGCTAATGAAAAGAAAAAATACACCACTAAAAATACTGCGGCCGAGATGAGAAGTCGGGGGACATAGCGCGCATCTTGAATCCAACGATCAACTCCTCGATCTATTTGCGTATAGATCTTTAATAGCGCATGATCTTTTTCTTGGGTGTGTAAACCTGTTGAAGCATACCACGTCAGGGGTTCATCTTCATTCCATTTTGCAGAAAGTTTCACTTCTTCATATGGAGTTATATGTAATGATTCACTTCTAGTTCTTCGAATAATAAAACAAGTTTGCATGTTTCCGCCTTATAATGCTGATTTAAACTGAGCTATGCGTTCCTGTAGCTTTGCTTGAAACGCCTTTTTACTGACCTCTTTTGCATGGAAAAATAAATAGTATTTTATCTTTGGTTCTGTCCCCGAAGGCCTTATAACCATTTTATCACCCGAGGCAAATGTAAGTATAATCACATCTGAAGGAGGAAGTCCATCAGCCCCTTTTTCTAAAAGATCAATTTTTTGAGTTACCGTGGTAGTGGCAAACGAATCACCTTCGTCCATCTTTCTAAAATTTTTCATGATAGTAGCCATTTTTTGTTGCCCACTACTCCCTTCATAGGCAAAAGAGAGCACTACTTCGGTATAGTATCCATACGTTTGGTAAATCTGATCGAGTCGATCTTGCAAGCACATGCCTTGTGCAGCATAAAAGCTCATCATCTCCACAGCTAAAAGAGCTGTCGAAACAGCATCTTTATCGCGAACGTGCGGCACTCCTAGATATCCAAAACTCTCTTCACAACCAAAAAGAAAGCATTGCTCTTGTGAGTGCTCTAATTGGGCAATTTGTTCAGCAATATATTTAAACCCAGTTAACACATCTATGCAAAGAGCACCCTCTTTTTCGGCAATTTCGCGAACGAGATCGGTGGTTACAAACGACTTCACTACCACGGGTTGCTTACAGGGTCCCTGATGCTGTAGATGCCATCTAGTTAACAAATAATCGGTGAGTAATACAGCTATTTGGTTTCCTGTGAGCAGTTCATACGCTGTTTTTTTGGCATCTGTAGGAATTGCAATTCCTAACCGATCACCATCGGGATCGGTGCCTAAGACGATATCAGCTTGAACTTCAATGCCCAACTCTATCGCTAGCCGCATAGCTTGGGGATCTTCTGGGTTCGGCATTGAAACTGTAGGGAAATCGCCATCTGGTAATTCTTGTTGTTCGACTACTGCACAAGGGACTTGTAGTTTAGCTAACAACGTCCTTACTGGAATATTTGCAGCTCCATGTAAAGGAGTATAGGCAACAGATACCGCTCGCATCGTATCTTTCAGTGAAGGAGATAAACTCTCGATGACCATATTGTAATATGCCTCATCGACTCCTTTGGGTACCTTACGTAGTAAGCCTTTCTTTTTTGCTTCAGTTTTACTTATAGTGCGAATAGAACCAGGAACAACTGCTGCGACTCGATCTGCTATGCCAATATCATGGGGAGGTGTTACTTGGCCCCCATCTCGCCAATAGACCTTATATCCATTATATTTAGCTGGATTATGGCTAGCAGTTATTACAATGCCACTAGTGGCCTGTAAGTGGCGTAGAGCAAATGATAACATAGGAACAGGGCGCAAAGTATCGTATAAGTAAACAGTCACGCCATTGGCACATAATGTTAAAGCGGCCTGTTCGGCAAATAGATCAGAATAATTGCGAGCATCAAAAGCAATTACTACCACAGGAGCAGGCTCCTGAACTAGTAAGTAATCGGCAAGACCTTGGGTCACCTTGCGCACAACAAACGGGTTTATCCGGTTGGTTCCCCCTCCAATCACACCACGAATCCCGGCTGTACCAAAAGCCAAAGAGGTGTAAAACCGATCATATAATTCATCATCGGCATGTTCATCCAAGGCATCTATTACTTCTTTTCGAAAAAGGGCATTCCCTTCCGATTGAACATAGTCTTGCGCTTTACGGTAGATAAGTACTTTTTCTTGTTCTGTTAAAGCCATGAAAAAACCTCCGTTTCGAGTTGTAAAACCGAGTCATACAAGGGTTTGCAGCCAGCAGTCTCTAAATCAAAACGGCTACGAAACCCCCAAGTTGCTACAGCCACCGGCATATTCGCTGCCTGAGCTGTATAATAATCGATTTCACTATCTCCTACCATTAAAACTTGCTCTAATGGACATTCAGCCTTAGAGGCAAACCAACGGGCAGTTGTGGGATCTGGTTTAAGGGGAGCCGCTGAAGAAGCTCCTTGCACCAAGACAAAGGGGATGGTGGGAAAGAGTTCATCAACAATCACCTGTACCAAATCATCATCCTTGTTAGATAATACCCCGAGTTGCAGTCCCCCCGCAATAGATTTATGGAGTAAAGCCTCCATGCCAGGATAGACAACTGCTTGTTGATAGGGATACTGTTGGTACGTTTCAAGCAACACCTTTAATAAGGTTTCTACTAGTACTTCATCGAAAGTTACCTCTGCAGCTGATAATGCATTACAAAGGGCCTTCTTGAGCCCTCTACCGACATATTTTTTACAGGTGGCTCGCGTAATTGGGGGAACCCCTGCGACTGCAAGAGCTGCATTTAAGGCGTAGGTTATATCCCCTATAGTATCGACCAAGGTTCCATCTAAATCATATAGTACAGCACGCAATTGGGTAGGTTTTACCATGGAAAGATTATACCCTATGTTTACATATCATACTACCCGATATATACTCCCCATTATGTATAAACCAACGATTCGAGCATGTTATGTCGGTAATTTTGTAGGAGCTTTAATAAACAACCTCCCTCCACTTCTATTTGTAATTTTAATTCATGACTTTGATCTTTCATTTGAACAAATGGGCCGTTTGGCTTTAATTAATTTTTCAATTCAAATAATGGTAGTCTTAGGTACTAGCCGCCTCGTTGATCGCTATGGCGTGCGTCCCTTCATTACGTTGGGGCACTTGCTCGCATTTCTAGGGCTAGTCTTTTTTGCATTTGCTCCTCGCCTCTTTCCAGGGCATCCTTACATGGGTCTCATGCTGGCAACGGTTGTTTTTTCCTCTGGTGTTGGTTTACTTGAATTATTACTGAGTGCTATTGTCCAATCGGTTCCCTCGGATGCCAAAGCTGCTGCTATGAGTCTGTTACACTCGTTTTATGCGTGGGGTTTAATAGCGGTTGTGCTAGGCACTTCACTTATGTTGGCAATTTTTAAAAGTTCGAACTGGCCAATTATAGTACTTATTTGGTCAATTGTCCCCTTGTGGAACTTTTTCAACTTTATGAAAGTTCCGCTTGCTCCGCCAATTCCCGACACTCATCGAACGGCAACAAAAACTCTCACTACATCGCCCTTTTTCTTGCTTGTAGTTCTGGGCATTGCCTTAGGAGGAGCTGCCGAGATAATAATGTCGCAGTGGACTAGTGCCTATGCGGAAACAACTCTGGGCCTCTCAAAATCGATGGGAGATCTCTTAGGACTCTGTCTTTTTGCTGCACTACTGGGTACCGGACGTATGCTATATGGGAAGTACGGCAAGAAGATAGATCCGTGGCAAGTGATGTTCTGGGGTTCACTCTTTGCAACCCTGTGCTACCTTGTGGCAGCCCTTGCTCCTAACCCCATCATTTCTCTCATAGCCTGTGCTAGTTGTGGTTTAGGAGTTGCACTACTCTGGCCTGGTTCTATAACCAGTGCGGCTAACCATTTCCCCTTGGCAGGAGCCTCCATGTTTGCCATCCTAGCCGCTGGTGGTACTTCCGGAGGAGCTATAGGACCTTGGTTAATTGGACTCATTGCCGATGCGGTACCAGCAAACTTCATCCTCTCTCCACTACGAGTTGGCATGTTAGTTGGTACTCTTTTTCCTTTAGCTATGGTAATTTGTTTATTGGCTTTGCGGGCACTGGATAAGCGCAATCAAGAGGCCAAGGGTGTGGGTATAATGGGATCTGGCTCCGAGTCAATATAATTAGCTAAAAACTGGAGACGGGCAATTGCTCTCAACACTGCAGTGCTGATTAAAGAGGTCTCCTGATTCATATCTAAAGTTGCAAACTGAACTGCAAATTGTTGCATAGTCGGTACAGGATGGATGGCATGAGCAAAATCAAGGCCCCCATATTCCCTTGGTTGATTTGCGTCGGTGCTATATTTACACTTGCGTAGTACCGGTAAACCAACCTTATCGTTAGAAGGACACACACCAAATAAACGGCAAATCATACCTCTAGCGGGATAAACCGTACAATGAAACGGACTAGAAGCGTCATAAAGAGGACAAACACCACAAGAGTCAAGATGGGAAGCTAGGCGCTCGATAAGTGCATGTTCTTTTTTTACAAATAGGATGTAAGCAGCTATGAGAGAGGCTTCTAAATCGGTTATTTCGGGGACAAAGTGTTCACAACATGAGCCACACCCCGTGGGGCAGTGTACGTTAAATTCTTGTTGGAATTGGGTTGTGCGTTCTTCAATCTCGCTATACAAATCTAATACAGTACGCCATTTTTCGGCAATGGAGACTTGAGAAAAATGCTGACATACTTGGTCTAATGATCCCATCTTTAGGGTGCTCCTTGGCAACAGATTGGAATGTAAAATAACTGATAATTTCAGTCAAGTCTCTTTTTAAATTTTTTAGTGTGTAATCTCTTTTTCTTATCGCGCCGTTTATGTACTTTAGTCCCATCACGTTTGACTCGCTTTCGAGTTCTCCGGTCACTGAGCACAAATGCACTACCAAATCCAGCTATTAAGCTTATTCCAATAATGCCATACATCATAAAATGGTTGTTAGCAAAAGGAAGTTCTACATTCATACCATAATAGCCAACGAGGAAAGTGGGAAACATAAAAGCTATCGAAATAACGGTTAAACGGCGCATGATAAAACTGAGATTATTTGAAATAACCGAGGCAAAAGCATCCATCGTACCAGTCAAGATAGAGGCATAGATATTGGCCATTTCAATCGCCTGTTTATTATCGATGATGATGTCTTCAAGGAATTCCCGTTCCTCTTCGTTGTTCATGCGAAAATAGGGTGATTTTTGCAATTTCTCCAAGAGGATCTCGTTGGTAGTTAAACTCGTTGTGAAATAGACCAGGGACTTCTGAATAGAGAGCAACTGGATAAGTTCATCGTTACGAACCGACCTATGCAGTTCCTCTTCAATCAGATTTTTCTGTCTATTTAAATATTTGAGTAAACGGATAAATACCATTGCAGAGCGCCCCATGAGGCTGATTACAAATCCTTCTTGGGTTTGAACTGGATACTGTCGGAACCGATTACGGGCAAAATCCTCAAGAATCACACTATCACTTTGACAGATGGTGATAATAGTATCTCCTTTCATCACTATGCCTAAAGGGACACAATATTGATTGATTCCATGGCTATCGTCAGTGAGAGCAGGTAAACGCACAATAAGGGCAACGTACTCTTCTTCTTTCTCAATTCTTGCTTGTTCATCTAAGTCCATAATATCGGCAAGCAATTCAGCTCCGATACCATAATCTTCTTGTAATGCATCAATATCATCACGAGTAATTTCTCGTGCATCAACCCAAGTATATCCGTTCTTAGTAGTAGTATCACCGGGAATTCGGCTAGCTATCGCATTTCTTATTGTAATCATGGTTCCTCCTCACACTCTCCAGGAACCGTCACCATGACTAAAAGTTATATTAGGTGGTGAAGTCTCGGAGGGTCTTTAATCCGTTTTGCATCAATGGGCGATAGCATAAACTCGTGCCATCGTCTGAAGTAGACATAGCATCCTCCTTTACTCTTATATTGTGCATACCGAAAAATGATACCATATACCACAATTCTGATAAAGAGGATTACCGTAAGTCTGCCAGATATTGTCGTTAATCTATTTTGGTGGTACAACGAAAGAGAAAGGAGTTTGTAATGACAAGAGATGAAGCAATGGCTTTATATAACACCTATAACTCTTCAGATAACTTATTGCGCCATGCGCTGGCTGTGGAGGCCGTAATGCGTCGTTTCGCTGAAGAATTAGGACACGACCCAGAGTATTGGGGAATTGTTGGATTACTCCACGATATCGATTATGAACAATACCCTGACCAACATTGTCAAAAAGCACCAGAATTATTGCGGGCAGCTGGAGTAAGTGAAGATATGATTCACGCCATAGTCTCCCACGGTTGGACTATCTGCAGTGATGTAGAACCAGAGCACCCCATGGAAAAGGTATTGTTTACTATTGATGAGTTGACCGGTCTCATCTCTGCTACAGCCTTAATGCGCCCTTCCAAAAGCTTGATGGATCTTGGAGTAAAATCGGTCAAAAAGAAATGGAAGACAAAAGGTTTTTCGGCTGGGGTAGATCGTGAAATAATCGCCAAAGGTGTCCAGATGTTAGGTATAGATCTGGATCGAGTAATATTATTAACTATCGAAGGGATGCGCACTGTCGCGGCTGAGTTGGACTTAATGTGAGTTAAAGATCTTCCATTTTCTCAAGGCGTTGAATACCCATTTTATTTAAAATAAGACGGTAATGGACAATTTCCTCGCCCTCTTCATTACTCGCTTTTTGGGTAATGACAAGATGGAGGTGGTACACTCTCTCGCTACTTTGTTGTTCTAAATCTCCGTCCGCAGAAGGAACATATAACACATCATTGGGGTCGTCCATCTCTTTTAACCAGTCATCGATACGTATACGGGTGATAACGGTAATAGCATTAATCCACGGTCCAATGGTGCGGTCTTTTTTCGTCTTAAGAATCTTCACATATCGAGTATAATGGACAACGTCTTCCTCCGGTAACATATCCTGGAAAGGATTGCCCCCTTCCAAGCGTTTTTCCTTAATATATTGGGGTACCTTGGAAGCCTTGGTGATGCGCATAATCATCTTAGTCAGACTGAGGCGATTGCCAGTTCGCGGGGAGACAAACGATGAAATTTGATCGGCAATGAGGCGCGGCAGGACACGAGAAAAGAAAGCCCGTAAACTTAATTTAATCCAATCCTTGAAAACATAAGCAAGAATTGCTAAAAGTGCCCATTGCATAGTATTCTTCGAAAATAATGTTTCAGCGTAAATGGCTGCTAGTAAGGCAAAAGCCATCGCAATAGCGGCTGCAGCACCTGCTAGAATTCCTCCAATACGTTTTGGGACCTTAGATATGATTGGTGTGAGATAAAGGACCGATTGTGACCATTTTTTTAATATTCCAGAACGGTAGGCAACTGCTTCAGAGGAATAGAGATTCTCTTTACTGACTACCGATACATACTTCTGTTGACGCCGATAGGTAAGTTCTGCTCGGGAACGGCGTAGTAAAGCATATGCTGATTCTTGCAATTCCTTAAACAATGGTTCAAGTGACAAATATATTTCCAGGCTAATGCTTTCAACAATGAGACTGATGGCCTCATCAGCCCATTCAAAAGCGGTCACCATTCTGTTCCCCGTAGGATAATGAACTCTCATTTTCTCAAGAAGAATTCTGAAACGGACCATGGCCTCAGTAGTTTCTCGACACCAATCTTCGAGCACTCGCCGTAATTCCTCTAGTTTAGGTTCTTTAATAAGTTCACGACATTCAGAGTGAATCATCCCTGACTCGTGGCGAAAAGAATTCGCTAGGGTTTGCAACTCATGGATAAAAATAGTATCGGAGATATCGGAAGGGCCCTCAATTCGTTGGGTAGTATATTGTTCAAGTAAGACGAGAGGACTAGATCTATTTCCCCGATCTAACAACTCATCCAAAGTTATCTCGGGTGATGAATAACGGGCATGTGCTTGGAATTTCCGAATCATCGCTTCGTTAGAAATAAAATCGGAAGAGACATTCAATTGGGCTGGGGTGAAAATATAGTAGTTTAAATCCCGAGTATATGATTTGTGTTCGGGAATGGGATACGTTATTTTAGTCTCTAAATGTCTACTCGAATGAATGCGAACATCAATCATAAAGCTACTCCATGTTTAGTAGTTAATTGTAATTTAACCCACACTTAAAAGCAACAACAAGACAAAAGAAGGTATTGTCTACAATCAAACATTGTTTGACAAGGGGGTATTTATAACGCATACTTCAAATAGGAGGCCTGATGGCAACAATTTTGACCACAAAGACCGACCGACAATACAATTTTATAATACTATATACCACATGTGGGCTTGCCTTCTTGCAGTACACCACTCCTAAAAAATCATTCTAGGGAGATCAAGTATGGAAAACTTGTATACAATTGAGCGTTTCGAAGAAGATTATGCAGTCTGTATTACTCAAAATGGCCGTCAAGTGAATATCCCCTTTGAAACTATTCCAGCCAATTCTGTTGTTGGTGATGTATTACGCTTTGTCGCTGGTGAATATCAGAAGGTTGAATAGCTAAGCTTGTTGTATAATTTCCACTATTTTGGCCTGTGCCTTTTTCGCCTCAGGAATGGGAAATAAGGGAAATGCATGGTTCATTTTAGGGTATTCTTGGTAATCAAGAAAAACTCCTTTACGCTTACATAGCAAGCGCATTTTTCTAGCATCAGCTAAAAACAGTTCATGAGTTCCCACAAATATGGTCAGAGGCGGCAACCCTTCTAATATACCGTTGATGGGGCTAACCCGCCAGTCATGAGGATCGCCACTACCAACCCAAGAGCGCCCAATCACCTGCAAATGAGAGCGATTTAGCATGGGATCTTTTGCTTCAAGCGGTGTGATATCGGCATTACGCAAGGTTATATCCAACCAGGGAGAAATAAGGATTGCCGCCTTAGGTAATGGTAGCTTTTGTTTGGCAATATGTTGCGTTAGGGCCAAAGCTAGACCACCTCCCGCTGAATCTCCCATAATAACTATATTACGGGCTGAAGAAGTTTTTAGAAGCGTAGTATACAAATTTACTATCTTAGTAAACCCCTCTTCAAAAGTATAGGTTGGCGCTTTCGGATACAAAGGAACCGTGATGATGGCCTTACATTGATTATTAATACGTTCAAGAAATAACCAGTGAGGAAGGATCGGTTGTTCTACATACGCTCCGCCATGCAAGTAGAGAATCCGGGTAGCTGAAGTGCCGTTACGCTCCTGCAGTAGCACACAATCTAAATCAGCGATCTCTTTTCTCTCTACATTCCCCAATAATTTCAGTGGAGTTGGAATCTGGTACGGTTGGCTGTTGATAAGAGCTCGCTCTGCTAGATACTGTACAGGATCATTGCTCGCACCAAACCACCCTTTTTTTAGACGTAAATGCAACATTTGTTCGCTACTCCAGCTTCTGAAGCTACGCTTCTCCTTCCGAGTAATATAGAGAGCAAAGCCACTAAATGCTCCAATAATGGAAAGAAATATCACATACGCCATAGCATAGAGTATACGTGTAGATTGGAAAGAGTCAAAAGAATTACGGTTGCTTTCATCTCAAAACATACGAAAAAATTATTATAACCGGTATAGTTTCGTATTATTTTCTTCTATAAGTATAATATAATCGTACTTATAGGAGGTAATGATGCTTAAAACACGTGATTTAATCATGGATGAATTGCAGTCCTATGCCTCCCCAAAAGCAAAATTCACCCAGATGATTAAGCGTGGGGAAATTATTCAGATATGTCGGAGTCTACAGTACTTTAGATACTGATCCACGTTTACCTGTGGCCTCTATGATATACAGTCCTAGTTATATCTCGTTTGGAACAGCCTTAGCTTACCATCAATTAATCCCTGAATGTACTCATGCTATTATGAGTGCGGCCTTTCGCCTCAACAAAGAAAAATATTTTGATACTCCGTTCGGACGGTATAGCTTTTACTATCTCCCAGAGGCTGTATTTCACTACGGCCTTGAACCTGCAGAAGAGGGAGGCTATGGATTTCGTCTTGCTACCCAAGAGAAAGCCCTTTGTGACACTTTGTATAAGATTCGGGGAATTAAATCGAGGCTCTACTATTTGAAGATCTGAGGCTTGAAAAAGATGCTGTAGTTGCCTTGGACTGGCAATTGATAAAGAACCTTGCACCAATCTATCGCAGCACAACCCTTAGGTACTTGTTGCATTGGGAGGAAAAAAGAGATGATACATTCAGAAATCTATAAGATGCTTGAAAAACACCCTACAGTTTCACCGTTAGATTCACGAAATGCCCTTAAAGAAATTATTCAGGAAGTAACCCTGCACATACTTTTTTTTCTCACATGCAGCATTCTATGGCGGAACAGCTCGTAGGATTTTTTATGGGTTAGTTCGCTTCTCTGGATACATGCATTACCTGCTCAAGGAAATAACAAAGATACGGCCCTTGGTTGCAGCAACTGTCGATTACAGCCAGTTCTTACCTCGGAATTTACCACCAGAATTACGCCAAGAAATGGCCGTTCAGACAATTTCTATCAAGAAGCCGGATTAAGCCAGCACCCCCCTTATGTGTTTTACTCAGTCTCTGTCAGCGAACAGGGACTAAGTAATCGTTCGTTGTTACTACAATTTCAAGATAAGGGGTTGAATCGGTAGTTTATAGGGTGTATTGCGTTTGATGCTCACCTATGTGATTCTCGGCCCTACTTAACAACCTCCCCTAAGCGAAAAACTATCTGTTTAGTGCTAACGGCATGAAAATTGTTTTCCTTTATGAGAAGAACACTAGATTGTTCTCCGTTGTATCCAAGGTTACTAAGCAACGAATGTCGCATTAACCGTGGTATATACTATCAGGGCAGTAGACGCCTAGCAGGTACAATTGAACGGTCAGAGATTCTGAAACCTTCCGCATAGCGACACCCGCACTGCAGACCACGATACTCTGCCAGAACTTCTGTTGCATGTAAAAGATCTTTATTAGCTGTTTTTTTGAGAAATTCTAATTGACTCGCATGACAAGAAAGAGCTTCAAGCTTACTATCAAACGTCGTTTGGATATCAACGAAATCGGTAGGAATGAAGGCACCGCCTCCGACTTTATCCATATGGTAGAGCACTACGGGTTTAGTAAGCACAGGATGTTTAGTTTTTACTTGGGCTAGAGAGGCCTGAACCAGGCAATAAAATACTAATTCAGCAGTTGCAACATGGTCAGGATGGTAATCTTCAAATGCGTGGGTGATAATAAGATCAGGTTGCACTGAACGTAATAGATCGGTCATCTGTAACCTGGTCGCCTCATCTTGGGCGTTAAGGGCCATATCATCAATATCCAAAGTACAATAGGAGGCTCCAATTACCTGAGCACTTTTTGCCCCTTCCCCCATCCTTATAACCCGCAACTGAGTTGGCTCTATTTCGCTGTGCCCTTGGTTCCCATTGGTCACGGCACAAACTACGACAGAATCGCCTCGCTCTACACAACGGGCTAACGTTCCAAAGCAACAAATCTCTGCATCATCTGGGTGAGCTCCGATTGCTAATATTTTCATGCAACACCTCCATAGAAAGCTAAGAAAACCATATCATGAAAATAGAGCCTTCTGCTATGATATTTCGAGGTCTATACCTTTGTTGGAATCTCGAAGTGCCATTATCGTCATCTCATAATTATCTTACTGCTCATTGCCATCCCAACGGCTACGTAATGCTTCTAAATCCTCGGTAAAACGGAGGACAGCATTGGCTAACTTTTGGGCATTGTGGGATGAAGGATCTTTAAATGCTTCTTGTCCATGGGAGTGCATTCTATTGGCGACAGCGCGTACCCCAGCAAAAACTTGATCAAGTTGCACGTAGGCTTGTTTTAAATCGGCAATGCCAGCCACCCAGAGCTTTTCTTCGCTTGCAATGGGTAATCGATCTTCCAAGAGATCGAAAGACTCACCAGGCCTCGGAGCCCATGCGGCAAGATTTAATGAAGAACCAAGTAAGCCAGCAAAATATTGGGCAACCTGCTCTTCCCCATGTACTACAAAGACGTGCTGCGGGCGCTGCGTGAAGCACGAAATCCAATTGATCAGCCCCGCCTGGTCGGCGTGTCCACTAATATTTTCTAGCTTTGTAACTGTGGCTCTAATATCAATGTGATCTCCGAAGATGGTCACCTTTTTAGCACCATCAAGAATAGCACGACCTAAAGTTCCATTTGCTTGATAACCACAAAACACAATCGTACTTTCAGGACGCCATAAATTATGCTTAAGGTGATGTTTTATCCGTCCAGCCTCACACATTCCGCTAGAACTAATAATAACGGCACTCTCTTTGCGCCGATTAAGTTCTCTTGATTGATCGGCAGTCACAGTAGCAGTGAGCGAATCGAATATAAGGGGATTTAAGCCCTTATCTACAATTGCCATCGCCTCTTCATCAAAATAACCCACAATATTGCGCGAAAATACCTTGGTCGCCTCAATTGCCAAGGGGCTGTCGAGGAAAACTGGCAAAAAAGGAATATTAGGGAGTAACTTATGAATAATAATATACCGTAAAAGATAGAGTAGCTCTTGCGTTCTACCCACGGCAAAAGAGGGAATAATAACATTACCCCCTTTTGCAAAAGTATCTTTAATAATCTCAGCAAGCTGGCGAGAACGTTCTTCAGTTGAGATCTTTTGGGTGGCATAAGCTGATTCTGGATGTAGACGATCACCATAAGTCGATTCCATTACGACAAAATCGGCCTTTTGGATGCAGACAGGATCTTGGATAATAGGTTGATCCATATTTCCAATATCTCCACTGAAGACTAAATGCTTGGTTTTCCCTGCTTCGGTTAACCAAACTTGAATTGATGATGACCCGAGCAAGTGACCAGCATCGGTAAATTCAACTTCAATTCCTTGATCCACAGTGAAGCGCTGGTTATAGGGATGGCCGGTGAACAGGTCCATCGCTTTCTTAGCATCATCAACAGTATATAAAGGTTCAACTTGGCTTTTACCAGCTCGCTTCCGTTTTCGGTTTAACCATTCAGTCTCCATTTCCTGGATATGACCTGAGTCAGCTAACATAATTGAACATAAATCGGCAGTAGCCGTTGTACAATGGACCGTGCCCCTAAACCCATCCCGCACTAAAAGAGGGATTCGACCTGAATGGTCAATATGAGCGTGGGTCAACAGGACGTAATCTATCTCAGATCCTTTAAAGGGTAGCTCCATCCCAAGTTTTTTTTCATCATGCCCTTGGGGCAGACCACAATCTATTAATAATTGTTTCCCATCACAATCTATCTTAATACAACTGCCAGTTACGGTTCGTACACCACCAATAAATGTTAATTTCATCCTATGATGATACCCCTTAAACGAGCATTTGTCCATTAAAAATAAATTACTATGAGGGACTTTAGCTAAATGCTAGCATATTTTTGCCATTCGCCTTAGCGGTATATAACGCTGTATCTGCTTGTTTAAGTAGACCATGCACATCTAAAGCATCAATCCCCGCGATAGCCACTCCCATGCTGGTTTGAATATGGATAGGGGTCGAAGCCCCCTCAATAGTTAAATTTTCTAATTCTCTAAATACTCGTTTGGAGGCTATATAGGGAGCTGTTTCAGTCGTCAAGTTACAAAAGAGAATTGCAAATTCATCCCCTCCTAAACGCCCCACAACATCATATGGTTGTACCGTTTGTGTGATGCGCTGAACTAAAGCTAGTAAGGCCCGATCCCCTTCGGCATGCCCAAATTGATCATTAATACTTTTGAAGTTATCAATATCGAGTAGGGCCAAAGCTATGCGTGTTCCAGTTTTATAATATTGATCCATCCTCACTTTTAGGATACGTATAAATTCAGTTTTATTTAACACGCCCGTCATATCATCTGAACAGACTTGGCGTCGCATCGTAAAAATGCGTTTAGTCAGCGAAAACCCTACCACACCCAGGAAAATTGCGACGACAATACCCGCAAGTAACAGTAAAATGGTTATGTTGGTCCAAACGGTCCACCCTTGTAAGGGTATTAATATTAGTTCCCAATCCAACAAAGAATAGGAAAAATCGGTCTGGAGAATATCGTTTTTTAACAACGTATCATCGCCATAGACTACGTGCCACATTCCGCCAATATCTTTAACCCTGATGGAAAATTCATAATCTTTTAATAAATCAAAAGTACCCGCTTCCGCTAATAATTGATCATAATTATAGTGTATAACAATGTAACCCCATGGGGCTTGCTCAGGTGCACCAGGTTCTTCTTTACCGGAAGCAATGGCACTATACCCTGTTATTATTAGTTCATTATTCTCAGACTCATAGGGACCTAAAAACACTGGGGTTTGAAACTGCGATGAATCTTGCAACAGTAAGGCTAAACTATTTTCTTCTTGTTGCATGAGCGTTGCTTCTTTTGGTAAAACATCAATTATATCGCGATTTTCTACCAAGAGCATACTAGAGTAATACCTGTTATTTTGTTGTAACAGCTCCTCATAAAACCTAAAATCATCGGTATCTACTGTTTCTACACTTTGTAGTACATGGGTAACAGTCGTACTCAAAAACTTGAGAAACTTTGTTTGTTGGTATAAAGTTGCCTGCAATCGCTCATGGATAACTTGTAATTCTAACTCAGCTACATGCTTCTCCTTTTCAGTACCAATATTTTGCATATAAAATACACCGAGAACAGTGAAAAAAAAGAACAGCAAAAAAATAGCTAGAGCTACCACAAAAGCTATTAGATGTTCCTTACCGCGATGCATCATTGCCTCTCCTCTTTACCTGAGAAATACATATCTCAGTTTCGTCCTCTATAGTAGCCCTATGGACCACTAATAACAAGTAATGTAAGAACTTTTAACCGCTGTTCAACTTAATACATTTTTCCTAGATTAAACTTTAGACTTGAGAGGAGAACTGCTGTGCGTTATTATCATGGCAGGAGGTGCCGTATGGACGCCAATAGAAATCGAGTACGCGAAATGTCAATCGCCCGTACCATTGAAAAACTGCGCAAAAACAATATGGAAGCTGCTTATCTGCCTGCAGCACAGGATGTTGTTCCGATGCTACGTTCACTTTTAGATGAACACTGCAGTATTGCCGTAGGAGGCTCGATGACATTAGTTGAAACCGGTGCCTTAAAGTTTATTCGCAGCGGTCTGTATCAATTTATCGATCGCTATGAACCAAATCTTACGGATGAGCAAATTCATAATCGTTTTATTGAAGCGTTCTCGGCTGATGTCTTTTTATCGAGTGTCAATGCAATTACAGAACGAGGAGAATTATATTGTGTTGATGGTACCAGCAATCGAGTTAGTGCCCTCTTATTTGGATCTAAGCGGGTTATTATTGTGGCTGGCTGGCAAAAAATCGTCCCTTGCTTGCGCGATGCTGTTGAACGGGTAAAACGAATAGCAGGTCCAGCTAACGCTATACGCCTTGAGAAAGATACCCATTGTACTAAGACAGGGTATTGTGTGGTCCCTTTTTGTGATGATCGCCATCTCATGACAATCCCCCCAGGATCTTGTGATCATGGAATTTGTAGCAATATGGTGGTTATGGGCCGACAACCGAAAAAAGGACGTATTACGGTACTCATTGTTGGAGAAGAGCTCGGTTATTAATCTATAAAAAGACGTAACACCTCATCAGCAGAACGAGCAGATGCTAACAAACGACGCATTACCGGAGAAACTGTGGCCCGAGCAATCGAAACCAGAACCTCAATATAAGCACCGGATTCCTTTTCAGGGGCTAAAACCAGAAAGAAAAACTGCGAGCCCTTCCCATCTTGGGCATCAAAATCTATTGGAGTGGGGGTAATACCCATAACCACTTCAATGGCATCGACCGCGGATGTTTTCGCATGCGGTACGGCCACTCCATCAGATAATCCCGTGCTACCCAAGGCTTCCCGAGCTAACACTGCCGCTAGAATATCGTCGCGATTATACTTATGGCGCGATCTTACTAAGATATCGACCAACTCTTCAATAATCGCAGACTTAGTGGTCGCTTGAAGGGGGACCTTCACAAGGTCTTTTTCCAATACATCAGTAAGTGTCATGGGCGGCCTCCGGTTTTACATTAGGTAATGTTTCAAACATCTCCCAAACAGCATCATTATCTCTGACCACTAAAACAGGACAGGGAGCTGTACGCATCATCCTATCTGTTTCACTTAACAATTCATCTCGACGACTATGAATTTCAGAAATACCGCCCAGAACCAATAAATCAATGTGGTTTTCTTGGAGGTAATTTCTCACTTCAGTGTGAACCGTGCCGGAGGTCTTAACAGGAATAACTTCGACCCCCTTTTGGGCGCCTAGTTCTTGTACATGACGCAAATAGCGCTTTGCATCACCTTCAATGTCGCGCCGATATTCAAGTTCTTCACTATCGAGGAAAATACGGGCTTTGACCAAATCTTTTAAAGCACGTGTATTTACCACATAGATTGCAGTAAGGGTCGCATCAAGTCGTTTGGCTAGTGCAATAGCAGCCATCGCAGCTGAGACGGAATCTTCTGATCCATCAAGGTACACCAGCATTTTCTTAAAAGGATCAATCATGTTTTGCCTCCGCTGCTCGCTGTCGTTGCCGTTCCATCCGATTTTTCACCTGTTTCAGTAACATAAAACTCTCCCGTTCAGCCTCTTCCATCCTGCTTTCTGTATAAGCTAAAGTCTCTTGTAAGTCAGGTATCACTATTTTCTCCAAGGCATTCACTTTCCTAATAGTTTTTTTTACTTCCCGCGCTAAACGCATTATTGAAACCTTTAATTCAGCTAACCGTCCCATCAGTTCCAGGGCTTCTTTGTAAGCATCCAAAGTCCCTTCAATGGATAAGGTTGTCCCCTCAGGACTAAAATAGGGACCTTTAGCAATAAAAGAGGTCTCCACATGTGGTAGACGGACCCCCATAACTTTTCGATCAGAGAGGCTAATAGTTGAATCTATGGTCACTGCGCCAAATAAATTGGCTACCCGTAATCGTCCCATCTCCATAACGGTATTTTGCATCGACTCACTGGCCGAAGCAAGAGCTTTATCGACACGCGCTTGATAATCTACAGCTTGGTCAACTAATGTAAGTAGCTCCACAACGAGAATCGAGCGCTTTTGATCGAGCAATTCATACCCGAGCTTGGCAAACTTTAGGTCGTCAGTGAGCTTGAGTAGATTGCTTCTAGTTGGCGCGACATTTCGTTGCATGCTACCTCCCGTAGTAGGTATTTACTTCTTCATCGGTGACTCGTTGTAACTCTTCCGCTGGTAATTCACCAAGAGCTTTCCATCCTAAATCGAGTGTTTGTTCAATAGAACGGTTTTCAGTAAATGATTGTTTTACAAATTTCTGCTCAAAGACCTTTCCAAACTCAAGGTATTGTTGATCAAGAGCAGTCAACTCCTCTTCTCCAATAACCGACGCAAGATTCCGGACATCTTGGACATGACTATAGGAAGCAAAGAGTTGGTTGGCTAGATGTGGATGGTCAGAGCGAGTCATTCCCTCACCAATGCCATCTTTCATAAGACGACTAAGACTCGGCAATCCGTTAATCGGAGGATAAATCCCTCGACCATGCATTTCCCGGTCAAATACTATTTGTCCTTCAGTGATATAACCCGTTAAATCGGGAATTGGATGACCAATGTCATCATTGGGCATCGTGAGAATAGGCAATTGGGTAATCGACCCATCACGGCCAATAATTTTTCCCGACCGTTCATAGAGTTCAGCTAAGTTGGAATAGAGATATCCTGGATACCCCTTACGGCTCGGAATTTCGCCCCGTAAAGTAGAAATCTCACGTAAAGATTCACAATAGTTAGTCATGTCGGTCATAATTACCAAAACATGCTTCCCTTTAGTGAAGGCTAAGTGTTCAGCTAATGTTAAGGCCGTTCGCGGAGTAATAGTTCTTTCAATTGAGGGATCATCAGCTAAAGATAAGAATAAAGCAACATTCTCTAAGACCCCTGACTGTTCAAAACTATTGATAAAGAATTGAGCAACATCATATTTTACCCCCATCGCGGCAAACACAATAGCGAACTCTTGAGTTTCGGCCAAGACTTTGGCTTGGCGTGCTATCTGGGCCGCTAATTGGTTATGAGGGAGACCATTTCCACTAAATATGGGTAGTTTTTGGCCTTGAATAAGGGTGGTCAATCCATCGATGACAGAAATTCCAGTTTGAATAAAATCACGAGGATATTCACGGGCTGTGGGATTTATAGGTAATCCATTGACATCGAGTTCATCCTCACCATGGGGTAACGAACCACCATCACGAGGATGACCCAACCCATTCATAACTCTCCCAAGCATCTGCTCTGACACCGGAAGCGTTAGTGGTTCACCCATGAAACGGACCCGAGTTCCAGGGAGAGTCAATCCACTCGTCCCTTCAAACAACTGAATCATTACCAAATCATCGCTGGTATCGAGGACCTGACCGGTTCGCATCACCCCTTTCGGATCAACACACTCTACCAATTCCCCAAACCCAATGGGATGGGTGTTGCGCATAAAGATGAGAGGGCCATCAATCCGGCTAGCGCCCACATATTCACGGCCACTGAGCAAGCTACGATCTAAAGATTGGAGGATCTTAGTGTTCTTCATAGATACCTCCAAGCTGATTGAATGAACGTTCTAAGTGGAGTGCTATTGTATCGAACTCTCCCAAATCATCATTGGCAATTGAGAATCGCATTCGGGTAATCTCCTGTACCACTTTTAACCGCCGTATTTTTACCATGGTCACCCCTTTAGCAATCGCAGCTGATCCAAGATGCCAATACGCGAGTATCAATTGTAACATGCGAATTTGTTTGGAAACCGTCGAAAAACGGTCAATTTCATTAAAAGCATCTTGTTGTAAAAAAGCCGTTTTAAATACATTACACACCTCTAGTATAAAGTTCTGACTATCGGGGAGCGCATCAGGGCCTACTAATTTTACAATTTGCTGCAGACGCACTTCTCGTTGCAGTAACTCCATAATCTCATGACGGTTCTCTAACCAAGATCCTTCACCCTGTAGATCCCACCAAGGAGCAACTTCATCCACATACTCTGAATAGGAATCGAGCCAACTAATTGCTGGATAATGGCGCGCACTAGCGAGGGCACGATCGAGTCCCCAGAAACAACGAACAAAACGTTTCGTATGTTGTGTAACGGGTTCTGAGAAATCTCCTCCAGGAGGTGACACCGCCCCAATAATCGAAACAGAACCCTCAAGATCTGCGAGGGTTGTCATATAACCAGCTCGTTCATAGAACTGAGCTATGCGAGTCGGCAAATAGGCTGGAAAGCCTTCTTCTGCCGGCATCTCTTCCATCCGCCCTGATAATTCCCGTAGAGCTTCGGCCCAACGCGAAGTTGAATCGGCCATAATTGCTACATGGTAACCTTGGTCACGATAATATTCAGCTAAAGTAACTCCGGTATAAATACTTGCTTCACGAGCCGAAACGGGCATATTGGAAGTATTAGCAATTAAAATGGTCCGCTCCATCAATGATCTACCAGTCCTTGGATCAATAATATGGGGAAACTCTCTTAAAACATCGGTCATTTCATTACCGCGTTCACCACACCCTATATAGACAATAATATCAGCATCACACCAGCGCGCTATGGCGTGTTGCATCATCGTTTTCCCCGTGCCAAACCCGCCGGGTATAGCAACCGTGCCCCCCTTGGCTAAGGGAAAGAGCGTATCAATGACCCGTTGTCCTGTGATAAGAGGCATGTTTAAGGGTTTGCGACTAGTTACCGGACGGGGAATACGAATGGGCCATTGTTGTAACATGGTCAAAGAAATACGTTTTTTTTCACTATCTTCAACAGTACAAAGAACTTTTTCTACTGTGTAAGTACCTGCTTCAACCATCTCGACAACAGTGAAAGGAGCTGAACCTTGAAGATTGGGTGGAACTAGTATTTTATGTTCTACCCGCTCTGTTTCTTGCACTGTTCCCATAATCTGGCCCGAAAGAAGGGTATCGCCTTTTTTTATTACTGGAGTATAGTCCCATTTCTTTTTGCGATCAATTGAAGGCGAACTAATGCCGCGACGAATAGTATCGCCACCTAATTCACGTAATCGTTCCAAAGGTCGTTGAATTCCATCATAGATGGTTCCAATCAAGCCTGGCCCTAATTCTACTGATAGGGGCATATTTGTACCGTACACATTATCCCCAGGGGCAATCCCGGTTGCCTCTTCATACACTTGTACGATAGCTTCTTCACCATCGAGTTTAACTAATTCACCAATCAGTAATTCCTCACCAACATGGACTAATTCCATCATCATGGCATCAGTAATGCCCTTAATGGTGATGACCGGTCCGTTAACTCGTTTAACTTGTCCTACTATTCTTTCCGGCATGGCTGTCCTTCCATCAACTCTTTAAGATCACGATCATGGCGGATCATGCGGGTAGTTACTTGATTATTATAGGCAACTTTTCCATTAAGTGAAGAGACTTCAATACCTTGACCAGTAAGAGCTTGTTCACTTAATTGCAGGGCAATATCTTTGCCAGTAGCTCTTTTAACAATAGCTTCTGCTTCACGCAACATTGCGTCATCTAATTTTTCTTTGAATGAGCAAGCTACTTTAGCTTCACTACGATCAAGACCAATAGTAGCCTCTGCAATCCAACCAATCTGAATTTTACGGTACGTTTTTTTTGGTATAAGAGCCGCCATAAGCTCTACCGTACGCTCCAAAACTTGATGTCGTAACCGTTCACTCTGTGATACATGATACTTTCGTTGCAGGTTTTTAATCGTTGACTCTTCCATTCGCTTAATTTGCTCTAATCGTTTTTTAGCAGCCTGTTTTTCTAGAGCTACCATATCAGCAACTCTTTTAGCATACGAATCGGAAACAGCTTTTGCATCACGTTGGGCCTGTTCTAAGATAGTGGCAGCTTCATCGTGAGCCGATTTAATGATCCCGGCAAACAATTGATCGGTACGCTCTTCACTCATAAAGACACCCCTATGGCTGCGTTCACCAATGACCGCAGATCACGTGAAACTCCCCCAGTAAAACGGTTAGGAATCTCAACTATTAATGGAAAAGTTTCGGTAAACATATAATGATCCACCTCAGGACGAATTAAATCAGCGATGTCCTGCGTTATAATGATAATACCATTTTCTCGGTCGTCTAAAGCCTTCTGTAGAGCAGAAGTAGCTTCTTCGGCGTTGGTCGCAACCAAGCCGCGCGTCCCTACTAAAGAGAAACCGAGAACTGTATCTTCATCACCAATTACAAAATAGCGCATAAACCCTTAAACTTTTCCTAAAATCATCAAAGCTGTGATAAATCCAAAAACTACCAAGCCTTCGGCTAAAGCAATAAATATTAAGGCTTGAGCTCCAATTTCAGGTTTTTCACTCATAGCTCCCATTGCGGCTGCACCAACTCTTGAGATGGCAAAACCAGCTGCTCCTGCCCCAAAACTGAATGCGACAGCCGCTGAAATCACTACCCACATAATGTTTCCACTGGCAGTAGCTTCAGCTTGAGCGTTAGTTTCAGCAGCAAAAAGTGCAGGTGAAAAGAAAAAGCCTGAAAGTACCAGAAGAACAAGAGTTACAATAAATGATAGTGCGAGACGTTTTTTGAAAATTTGCATGGTCACGATGAACCCTCCTAGCCAAATTATTGAGAATATCGTTGCCGTCCGGTATGAGAACGCAGAGCGACAGGATTATAAGACAGGCCTTGGCCTGTAAAATACTTAGTAAAAAATTCGTAGTAATTCAGACGAAGCGCCTGAATCCCAGCCGATAATCCCTCTAAGGCAATTATCATAGCATTTCCTAAAATGAGAATAATGAGACCGCCAATACCACCACCAGCTAAATCAGCCATGAGAGCAAAAGCAATCATAAGACTAACGTGGGCAATACCCAAACCAGCTACCCGCATGAAAGAGAGGGTATTAGCCAAGAAGCCCGCGAATATTTCCAAAATATCAACAATCCATTCTAATATAATATCTAGTATGAGAGTTGCAATGCTTTTTTCTTCTGGTGTCTCTCCAGCACGCTTAAGAGTCAAACGGTGTACTGGAATTTTGGCAAGTAAAATCGCTAGCGGAATCCCAAAAGAAAGGGGGAGGAAAAGACCCTGTGGTAGCTGTTTGTACCCTGAACCAACAAAGGCAAAGGCTGCCCAAACTCCGCAACCAAACAACCATCCCCCGAGAATACCATTCTTATCCATCACAAGGTGAAACCAATCCCGTTTTCTAATAAGATTTATCCAGTTAAGCACTAAACCTAATCCGATAACGATAATCCCAAACCAAATCGTGATTTTAAGAATTGAATAGATGGTTCGTCCGCCTGAAGCGTGACCTTCTACTACTGCATGGTAATTAAACCAAAGCGGCGGGAACAACGGATAGCCAAAATAAGAACCAAACAGAATTCCCGAAACAATTGAAGCACTGCCAAGATACATGAAAAGCTGGTAGAGGCCAGGATTAATCAGCCCTCCCGACAGGTGAGGGCGCTTCTTATAATAAAGATGGCCCAACAGCCCCACAAGGAGAATCACCAATCCTTGTCCAGCATCTGCAAACATGAGTCCAAACATAGCCAAATAAGCCACCGCTACAAAAGGAGTGGGATTGATTGAACCATATTCGGGAACGCCATAATTGTCGACTAACTTCTGAAAAGGGCGTAGCAAAGGAGAATCCTTAACAGCTACGGGAATCTCTTCGCGTGGCATATTTTTGGCTTCAATCCATTCTATTACACAGGTTCCATTACTAGCTGTGCGAATTGCCTTTTCCAAGGAATCAGCATCAGCAGCCGGCACCCAACCAGAAAATATAGTAGTGTTGCGGGTATGGCTAAAATTAGAAGCTATTTGCCCGACTAGTTCATGTAAACGTAGATCACTCCAGAGTTGCTGCAAAGCAGGAAGATCGTTTTTAATACGAGTTGTGATAGTAGTTTTGATTTCATCATTCTCTTTGGCTAGAGATTCCAGCTGGGCTGTTAAGTGGGCAGTTAGTTTTTCAAGAGCTTGAGCTTGCAAGTTTCCATCAGGGTTTTCGGTCCATTGCAAGGTATCCATGATGGGAGTCACCTGTTGGCGATCGCGCTTGAGCGTCAAAAGAATAATATCTTGCCATGACTCGGGTTGCAACAGTATAAATGCATTATTGGCGAGACGGGAACGAAGCACATCGATTGAAGCTGTTCCAATTTGGCCAATGCGCACATCAATATATTGTAATTTAGACTCTTTGACATAGCGAAACAACTCTTCGGCGCGAATACGAGATTGACTTATCTGCTTTTGCTTTTCCCTAATTACCGCAAGATCATTGACGACGGCATCGACGAGATTACGGGCTTGTGGTAAAGAGAGCGATTGCATCGAACTGGGATCAAGCTTCTCGGTCGAAGGTGTTGGTATGCCCGCTTGCATAAATAACGTTTCAACCCGATAGCGCAAATCGGCGTACTCTTGGGGATTTTCTTTTTCAACCGGATCAGTGAAACGGGAGGCCTCTTCAGGTGCTAATCGTGAAACTTGAATAAAATCTAACACCCCTAAGCGCAACAACTCTTGTTTGACCTTCGCTGTTGCTTCATCGAGGACAACTGCTGTCAATAATTTCATCGGAACCGTAAAGACATTCATACTGTGTACTCCTGGATTGCAGAGGCTTCCCAACCATAGTGAATACCATTAATAATGGTTCGAATTATAGCATTCTGCCGTTCTTCAAGAAAAAAGTAGGCTAAAATAGTACCAATGGTGAAAGGATTACCTCGTAAAATCACCTGAAAGTCCTTTTTCCTGACCTTAAACAAGTATTTTTCGACAAGTAGCGTCTGATACTCAGCTGTAGTAATGTCGGATTCAATTAGCTCTTTAGCTAAAGCTGGAAATCGACGCTGAACAAGCTTTATAGGTGAACGTTCTTCAGTTGGTTTTTCTAAGTAGTCGGCAAATTCTTGTGTTTTAGTGACCACCCCCCCCTCAAGCATCAGTGTACGTAATTTATCGCTAGGGAGTTTATACATCCAACCAAATCGGACTAGGTTAATAATATTCTTCAAGTCAGTATCGCGGTCTAAGACCCGTTCCATGAGCTTACGATCTTCGGCAGGTAGTTTCGTGACTATTGAACGCAATAGTGTGAACCAAGTCTGATCAAGGGCTGTCTCCAGACTGAATAACCCCTCCTGAGTCAGCTGCTCAATGGAAAACCTGCTCATAACCTCACCATAGGGGGTTTCATGTAATGCATCGACAATCTCTTGATAATTTTCAGCATTTACAATCTGAGTCCAATCAATAGGCGAAACAATCTGTTTATGAAAAAGATAACCAAAGCGATGATCAATATTTTGTTGTTTAACGCGGTTACTAAACCATAACCGGATAACACTCTTTAAATTTTCAACTTCGAGCTTGCGGGTAATAGCTTCAATGGTGCTAGCATGTTTGTTCGTCATAAGCTGAATCACTTCTTGATGCAATGATACCATGCGAGCAAACAACCAAGCCTCTAAGCGTTGGATATCGCCACTTTTATCGTATAACTCTAATAAAGGTTCGTAGGGAGTGCCTTTTAAGGCGTGGAGCAACTCTTCCAAGGATTGACTACGTGTCAAATTATCCAAATCCTGTGCTCCAAGCATACTGCCGATACGAGATCTTAACTTTGCATTAATAAAAGCATATCGACCTAAAGCACCTATGCTCACTACTGCAACTCTCCTAGTTTAGTACTACAGAGTAAATCAACAAATTTCTTGGCAATTGAATCTACGCAAGATTCAAAATCTATTTTTTCTGCTCCAGTAGTCTCCAAGTCTTTTTCGGCTTGTGCGATGCGTACTTCAGATTCTTGCTGAGCTTTAGTAATAACTGCGTCGCGTTCAGCGCGGGCTTGTTCTCCGGCTACATGCAATGCTTTTTCCCCTTCTTCTTGTGCTTGGGAAATGAGATCTCGCCCTTTCACCTTGGCTTCATTGACAATTCTCTCAGCTTCAGTCTCAACTGAAAATATTTCATTAATTAATTCGCTTCGCATAAGTCTATAGTATCCATTATATCATTTCATTTCAAGCAAGCTTTAAATCGTTCTTAAGGAAAATGTAGGCAAAGAGAAAAGAGCATACCACGATACCCTCAATTTATTTTAAGGATTTGCCCTTTTTGTTTAGGGATGGAGTTTAATCAAACTAAAAACTGTTAACTATTTGCCTAACTTCAATTAAAATGGCTAAAGAAGAAATTATGGAGTAGTTTCACCTTCATCGCTGATAGGAACTATTGTTTTCAACCGAAGGTCTACTTCATAACCACGTGAATCGAGATATTTCAAAATTTCCTCAAGAGGGAAATTCTCTAGTACTTGGGCTGCGGCGAGGCCTTCTGTAGCTCTCACTTGCACAAGGGTCCCTTCAGTACTTGAAGGAACTCGAGGAATTAATTCTCCCGATTGAGACTGAACGCCAGGATTAACCATGAAAGCGCCCACTAACACGAAAACAAACGCTGCTGCAACCGCAAGTAACGTGGGGGTTTTCATGCGAAAGTCTCTTTGGAAAAACCCAACCTTCAATTTCTTTTCCATGTAATTCTTCTCAATAAATTGAAGTACTTTATCGGCATGTGGAGCAATCTCCGCATCGTCGAGTCGGGCTCCAGAGACGGTTATATGCAAGGAACGCAACTGCTCAAATCTAGTTTTGCAGGCAACACAGTAGGTTAAATGTTCTTCAACCTGGGTTCTCCAAGGTTCAGTTAATTCACCATCGAGATAAGTATTTAAAATCTGGTCGTCAAGACACATGTATGTCCTCCCGGTCAAGCATCGATTCCATAATTTTTCTTGCTCGATGCACTCTGACCTTCACATTGCTTTCGGAAATCTTAAGGATGCTGGCAATTTGCTTATAGTTTAAATCAGCGTATTCTTTTAGAACCAACACTGCTTTTAACTTTTCGGGCAACTTTTCCACAGCCTCTCGAACCAAAGTTCGCGTTTCTGAATCTATAAGAGCATCTTCCCCACTTCTAATCGGCATCTTGGGAACTTTCTTTATCTTGTCCACCATAGCCCGTTCTCTCGACTTTCTCTTCACTACGTTGATCGCCAGATTTTTAGTCACTCGAATCAACCAATACTTCGCTTCATCAATTGAACGAAAGTCAATATTCTTCTCATAGAAACGGATGAACGCCTCTTGGCAGATATCTTCGGAGACATCCATATTGTAGGTTACATGATACGCAACACGCATCACCACCGGGAATACCTCCTTATAGACAAGCCTGAACGATTCATTCTCGCTACTTTTTATTTCCATATACTTAACAACTCACCCATGGTTTGGTTACATTATTTTCGTGATTACTGTACCGTCAGCCGTATCTTTCAATGTGTAACCTGATTTTTCTACTATAACACGCAACTCATCGGCACGGTGATAATTTTTTGCACGTTTGGCTTTGGCCCTTTCATCAACTAAATCTTGAATCTCTTTCGGAAGAACGAACTCCTGCACACTCTCGCTGGCAATGTCAGTTAATCCCAACCCTAGAATTTTATCAAATTCATAGAGACTAGCCAATTTTTGATCGCCTGGGAGAGTCTCATCTTTTAATAAAGTCCATAGAACCGCCAAACCTCGTGGAGTATGTAAATCATTATTAAGATGTTCAACAAAGCTTTTTTGGTAACTCAGAGCAGCATCAGATAATTCCTGTGCTGGCTCAGAAGTTATTTTTTTGATGGATTGCATCTGCTTTATCAGGTTCTTGCGGGCATTTTTTGCAGAATCCATTGATTGCCAAGAAAACACTAACTGCGATCGATAGTGGCCTCCCAAACAAAAATAACGAAAATCCATTGGATCATACCCTTTTTCACGCAAGCGTGACAGGGTTAAGAATTCTCCCTTTGATTTCGACATTTTGCCCGTCTCGTTGATTAGGAATTCACCGTGAACCCAGTAGTTCACCCATTTTTTTCCAGTTGCAGCTTCACTTTGGGCAATTTCATTGGTGTGGTGCACGGGAACATGATCTATCCCACCACAGTGAATATCGAAAGTATCCCCTAGGTATTTCATACTCATGGCCGAACATTCGATATGCCAACCAGGGTAGCCTTTCCCCCAAGGGGAATCCCACACCATGACTTGGTTCTCGAATTTCGATTGAGTAAACCATAATACAAAATCCTTTGGATTCTTCTTATTCAGATCTATATCAATACGAGCTCCCGATTGTAATTCTTCTAAATTCAATCTAGCTAATGCGCCGTAGCGGGGAAAAGTATCTATACTAAAATAGACATTTCCACCAGCTCGATAGGTATGCCCTTTTGCTTCGAGGCGTTTAATGAGATCAATCATATCTTGAATATGGTCAGTCGCTTTACACGCTATACTAGGGCGTTTTATATGCAAGGCATCAATATCTTCAAAAAAAGCATCAGTATACATCTGGGCAATCTCATAGACGCTAAGCCCTTTCTCTTTAGCTGATTTAACCATTTTATCTTCACCGTCATCGCCATCATCTGTAAGGTGGCCAACATCAGTGATATTCATAACATGGTTAACCGTATATCCATCATATTCTAACGTTCGACGCAGAACATCTTCAAAAACGTACGTTTTTAAATTACCAATATGGGCATAATTGTAGACGGTTGGCCCACAACAATACATTCCCACTACCCCGTTTTTCAGAGGTACAAAAGGTTCAATAGTACGGGTCATGGTGTTGTAAAGAGAAAGATCCATGGTGACTCCTGTCAGCGGGCAACAAGTAAAAACAGCATTGTCCACCGTAATAAAATGGGATAGTATACCCTTGTGAGTTCTACAATACGGAATGCAGATGAAAAAATCAATATGGACCAGCTCATCCACAAAAAAGTAGCTTTAGCCTCTTTATGCTCCTTCGGAACAGGGGGTGCTGCCGATTATCTGGCAATCCCCACCAATCTCAACGAACTGCGCATAAGTTTACATTGGGCAAAATCTCGTCAGCTTCCCATAACTATGCTCGGGCGTGGAACTAATGTATTAATTGCAGATGATGGCATAGAAGGCCTCGTAATTCTTACCACAAGGCTTGATTCCCACCATGCCCGTGGGTGTATCTTCTGTAGCGAGGGGGGACTTTCTCTCGACACCGCAATTAACATTGCCATAGAGAACTCCTTAAGTGGTTTAGAACCATTAGGAGGCCTCCCTGGTACGGTAGCGGGAGCGGTATATGGTAATGTTAATTGC
>Ga0265293_10003498_pt1 | contig 29119 bp, 31 predicted proteins | sample Munlanlewell138R_FD_192505 | JGI IMG/M metagenome (GOLD analysis project Ga0265293, IMG submission 192505) | Leachate microbial communities from a municipal landfill in Southern Ontario, Canada - Leachate well 138R | ecosystem: Engineered > Solid waste > Landfill > Unclassified | place: Canada... | reverse complement strand
GGAAGAGTTCTTCCAGGTCAATGTGCTCAGTGGTGTGCGGCTGGCCCGCCATTATGCCAAGGGCATGCGGGACCGGGGCTGGGGGCGGATTCAGTTTATCTCCAGCGAATCGGCACTGAACATACCCACGGAAATGGTTCATTATGGCGTCAGCAAGACGGCGCTGCAGGGCCTGTCCCGTGGACTGGCGAAGGTGCTGGCCGGCACCGGCGTCACCGTAAACACCATCCTGCCCGGGCCGACCCGTACCGAAGGGACAGTCGCCATGATGGCGGAGCAGGCCGCCGAGCGCGGTGTGTCGGCATCGGCAATGGAAGCCCTGTTCCTCGAGGAGAACCGCCCGTCGACCTTGTTGCGGCGCTTTGCCAGCCCCGAGGAGGTCGCCAACCTCTGTGTCTATGCCGCGTCGCCACAGGCCAGCGCCACCACTGGCGCCGCATTGCGGGTGGACGGCGGCATCGTCGAGAGCATCGCGTAACACAACATCAGAGAGGAAGGAAAAATGCAGAAACGTCAACTGGGCCGTTCCGGCCTCGAAATCGCTCCCCTCGTCTTTGGCGGCAACGTCTTTGGCTGGACTGCCGATGAAGCGCGCTCCTTCGCCCTGCTCGATCGCTTCGTCGAGTGCGGTTTCAACGCTCTCGATACCGCCGATGTCTACTCGGCCTGGGTGCCCGGCCACAGCGGTGGCGAATCGGAAACGGTGCTGGGCCGGTGGCTGGCGCGGCGCGGCCGGCGCGATGACATCGTGCTGATGAGCAAGGTCGGCCTGTGGGAGCCGCGCAAGGGGCTATCGGCGGCCAATGTCGAAACGGCCGTCGAGGATTCCCTGCGGCGCCTCGGCACCGACTACCTGGACGTCTACTTCGCCCATATCGACGACCAGGAGGTGCCGCTGGAGGAAACCCTTGCCGCCTTTGCGAGGCTGGTCGAGGCCGGCAAGGTTCGCGCCATCGGCGCTTCCAACTACTCGGCCGGGCGCCTGCGCGAGGCGCTGGCGGTCTCCCGGGAGCAAGGCCTGCCCCGCTACGAGATGATACAGCCGCTCTATAACCTCTATGACCGCACCGGCTTCGAGGGCGAGTTGGCTGGGGTGGCCGAGGAGCACGAACTCGGGGTAGTGAGTTATTTCTCACTGGCGAGCGGCTTCCTGACCGGGAAGTACAAGGCTGTCGAGGACCTGCGAGGCAGCGCCCGGGCGGACCTCCTGAAAGGCTACTTCGATGACCGCGGCCAGAGCCTGCTGAGCGTCCTCCTCGAGGTGGCGGAGGATGTCTCGGCCACTCCTGCCCAGGTCGCGCTGGCCTGGCTGATGAGCCGCCCGGGCGTCACCGCCCCCATTGCCAGCGCCACCGCCCTGGCGCAGCTCGATGAACTGGCCGGGGCGGCGAACCTGTCCCTGCCTGAAAGGGCCATCGAGAAGCTGGAGGCGCTGGATCACTAGCGAGCGGCTGGCCATTGCCGGATTTATCCGCCGCTGCGGCCAAGCGGCAGGTGGTGGCCGACCCCCTGAAACGCATGCCCGGCAAAGACGGGCTTGTTATCGAACGGCAATGATCGTACCTGATGATGGATCCAAGAAAGGAGTGGTATATGAGCGGTGACTCGAGAGAGCGCTACGGGAGTATTTCCCGATGGTTTCACTGGCTGATGGCCTTGCTGATCGGCTGGCAGCTGTTGAAACTCTTTGATCGCATAGCCGATGGCGAGCACTGGGTTGGCCAGACCCTGGTGCCCTGGCACGTCTCCATCGGTTCGCTGCTGTTGGTGCTGGTGGTACTGCGGCTCGGCTGGGTGGCGAAACAGAAGGACAACCGCCCCGAGCAGGATCCGGCCACCGCGTTCCTGGTCAAGGCGGGGCACTTCCTGCTGTACGCCGGCATGGTGCTGATGCCCGTCACCGGCATCCTGACCATGGTGGGTAACGGTTACGGCTGGACGGCCTTTGGTGTTCAGCTGGCCGCCAAGGGCGACGGGATTCCCTGGATGGCCAGCATCGGCAGCCTGCATTCTCCGATCGCCTGGTTGCTGCTGGTCATGATCGTCGGTCATATCGGGATTGCCCTGCTGCACCATTTCGTCAGGAAGGACGGCGTGCTGCGGCGCATGATCTGACGGCACCTGCCACTTCTGCCGGGGCTGGCGTCGTCGGATGGCGGCCTGGCCCTGGCGGCCGGCAATCGCGACAGCGCCGCGGGCACTGGATGGACAGCGGCGTACCTGGGCCCGAGATCGCGGTCTCTTCGATGAAACGGGTTTGGTACACTTGTCGCTGTGATTCACCGCAGGGCGGGCCCGCGAATAAATTCTGAACGACCGGCTTTCCGCTCTGTCTGATGCCTACGTGCACCCACTGGAGGAGATAAGCATGAAATCGAACAAGAACTGGCTGGCACTGGCCGTGGCGCTTTCCATCGGCTCCATCGGCGTTGCCCAGGCCGCCTCGCAGGAAGTAACCATCAACCTGGTGGACGCCGCAGGCGAGCAACAGGATATCGGTAGCGTTACCATCAGCGAAACCGACCACGGCCTGCTGTTTACGCCCCAGCTGACATCGCTGCCCGCCGGGGTGCACGGGTTTCATGTGCACGAAAACGGCAGCTGCGACCCCGCCGAGAAGAACGGCAAGATGAGCGCCGCGGAGGCTGCGGGCGGCCATTACGATCCGGAGAAGACCGGCAAGCACCTCGGCCCCTATGAGGATGGCCACCTGGGCGATCTGCCGGCGCTGTACGTGAACGCCGATGGCTCGGCGGACTACCCGGTGCTGGCGCCGCGGATCAAGAAGCTCGCAGAGATCGAAGGTCGCGCGCTGATGATTCACGCCGGCGGCGACAACCACGCGGATCATCCCGAGCCGCTGGGCGGTGGCGGCAGCCGCATGGCCTGCGGCGAGATCTGATAACCGTGCGGGGCGTGCCGCGCCCCGCTGTCGACGGGAGAGCGTCATGTATCTCGAAGGTTCATGTCACTGTGGCGCGGTGAATTTCAGCCTGGAAAGCGTCCATCCGTACCCCTACCAACGATGTTATTGCTCGATCTGCCGCAAAACCCAGGGCGGTGGCGGCTACGCCGTCAATATTGGCGGAGACGCCGGCAGCCTGCAGGTCAGCGGGCGCGAGGCGATCGCTGTTTATCACGCGCGGCTGCGCCAGCCGGACGGCACGGTGGCGGTCAGCAGCGGCGAACGGCACTTCTGTCGCGAGTGCGGCAGTGCGCTCTGGGTATACAGCCCTGAATGGCCGGACCTGGTTCACCCCTTTGCCTCGGCCATTGATACCGAGCTGCCGGTGCCGCCGGAATACTCCCACATGATGCTCGGCTCGAAGGCAGGCTGGGTCGAGACGGGAGCAGCCCCGGCGGACCGCCAGTTCGACGGCTACCCCGACGAGGCGCTGGCCGAGTGGCATACGCGGTTGGGATTGGACGGCTGACGTGGACCCCGCCCGGTGGCTTGCTCGGTAGCTGACTCGCGGTGATGGCCCCGCAGCTCCTGCTCAAATTTATCTGGGCGCATAGCCCTTCACCGCGTTCGCCCGGGCACTGTAGGTGATACGGCCGGAATCATCTGCCGGCAGGCGGGCGTGGATCCGGGTTTTGAGAAGCGCGAGATCCCTGGGCGCCATGGCCGCGAGCTTTGAGCCGACGCTCGACCCGCCGAGTATGGCTGTCCAGTAGTCGTCGAAATCGACGAATGTGCGCTGCACGGCGATCTCCCGCGTGTCGATACGATCCAGGCCGGCACCAGCCCACAGATCCCGCATCGCATCCAGTCGGGACGCGTCGGGGCTCGGTGGTGCCGGAACCGCGATACCCAGCTCACGCATCTCATCCCGCAGCAGCTTGTAGGGAAAGCCGCCACCGGCCATGTCCCAGGCGTAGGCGGCGACAGCACCGCCAGGACAGGCCACCCGTGCCATTTCAGCAACGCCCCTGGCGGGGTCGGGAACGAAGAAGATCACCAGCGGCATGACCGCGACGTCGAACGCATTGTCGGCGAAAGGCAACGCCATTGCGTCGGCTCGATGCAACAGTGTGTCGCGCAGCGAAGATCGTGTGCGAGCATAGGCAAGCTGTTCCTCGGATGGATCTATCCCCTGGACGGAAGCCGGAGCGCACCGCTCGACGACCATCTCGGTAAAGGCGCCGTTGCCACAACCGACATCGAGCCATCGCAAACCCGGCTGCGGGACAAGCCAGTCGAGGAAGACGTCACCCACAAGCTGGCTCCACCTTCCCATATATCGTTCGTAGGCCACCCCGTCGTCGAAGTGGATCTGCTCATTCACCATTTGCGCCTCCCGATGATTTGTGAATCTGTTTCCATGCGTTCGAGAAAAGTTCCAGCGGCCACCCCATGCATGACCTTTGAGTCGAGCCGCGTCACGACATGTCGCCGGCTGGAAGCAAATGTCAGGCGCCTTTGCGCGGCGGCATGGCGGCAAATTTTGGCAGGGTCGGATCCATGGCGTCCCACGAGGCGGCATGAGCGGTATACACGTTTGCGCTGGGCCGGTATGAATCTGTATCGTCAAGCGTTCCCGGTCGTATCGAGAGCAGCGGTGACGCATCCTCGACATCACCAACGATCTGAGCGCCGCATGATGGACAAAATCCCCGGCTGATGACCTTCCCGCTTCCACCTTTGGATTCATAGAATTTCAGGTTGCCGTTTATGTGAATATCTTTGCGCTGGAAAAACATGATCGGGGCATAAGCGGCGCCGGTACTCCTTTGGCAGTCACGGCAATGACAGTTGAACTGGAACACTGGTTCACCTGAGCATATGTAGGAGATTTCCCCACACAAGCATCGACCTTCGTACTTCATGCCTGGTCCTCGAGAGAGTGGCCTGGATGTGCAGCGCTGGCCGCACGGGTGGGCGCGAGCGCTCCGGTAATTTTACTCCGGCGCGGGCATATCTCCGGAAAGCTCCTCCGAATCGATCTGAGCATTCCGCCGGCTTCGCCGCCATCGAGGCCGAAAAGAGCGCCGAAACTGATCGTGTTTCGGGCGGGCACGAATCACGCTCCCTGGAAATCGCCCCACAATCCCTGGAATATTCCCAGGGCGACAATGGGCGCGGTTTCGGTGCGAAGCACCCTGGGGCCGAGGGTCAGGGCTTGAAAGCCGCTGCCTTCCGCCTGCGCGATTTCGGAAGCGGAAAGGCCCCCTTCCGGGCCGATCAGCAGCGCGACTGAGTACGGCGTCTGACTGGCCAGGGATTGCAGGGTCACCGGTGAGCGGTGGTGCAGCACCAGCTTGATGTCCGCTTGCGGGCCCGGCCAGTCCCGCAGGAGCTGGGGATTGTGCAGCGCCGGCAGGCGGTTGCGGCCGCACTGTTCGCAGGCGCTGACGATCACCTGCTGCCAGCGCGCCTGTTTTTTGTCCTCCCGGTCACCCTTGAGTTTGACCTCGGTGCGCTCGGTGTAGAGGGGAATGATTTCCGTCACCCCCAGCTCCGTGGCTTTTTGCAGCACCCATTCGAAGCGTTCGCCGCGGGAGATGCCGATGGCCAGCAGGGTGCGCAGGGGGGATTCCCGATCTTGCGGACTGTGAGCGCCGGTGCGCACGGTCACCGCCTTGGGGCTGGCGGCAACGATCTCGCCCGGGTATTCGCCGCCGTCGCCGTTGAACAGATTCACCGGGTCGCCGGCTTTGAGACGCAGCACGGTCACCAGGTGGCGCGCGGCGTCTCTGGCGAGGGCAACCTCGCTGTCGGCTGCGAGCGGCTGGGCGGTAAAGATCCGGGTGGTGCGCATGGCCTTCTCTCGTCAGGTTTTGCATCGCAGGTTCGACGTGACAGCTGGGTGCCCGATCGAGGGCTTGATGTCGAACCCGGTCGTTTACATCTACTATGCAATGTTTAGTCGATGCCGAGGTTGCGGAGAATGCCCAGCGTCGGCTCCGCCTGGTTCATGGTATAGAAATGGAAGCCCGGCGCGCCGCCGGCGAGCAGTTTTTCACAGAGCCGGGTGACCACCTCGGTGCCGAAGGCTTTGAGGCCTTCCTGATCCTGGCCAAAGCCATTGAGGCGCTGCCGCAGCCAGCGCGGGATATCGGCGCCGCAATTATCGGAAAAGCGCACCAGGCTCTGGACATTGGTGATGGGCATGATGCCGGGGATCACCGGCTTGTCGATGCCCGCCCTGGCGCACTGGTCCATGAAATAGACATAGGCGTCGGCGTTGTAGAAATACTGGGTAATCGCACAATCGGCGCCGGCGCGGAATTTTTCTCCCAGCCAGAAGATATCCCGGTCGTAGTTTTCCGCATCGGGATGGATCTCCGGGTACGCCGCCACGCTGATGTGGAAGTGGTCGCCAAAGGCTTCGCGGATAATGGCCACCAGTTGGTTGGCGTTGACCAGCTTGTGGACACCCATGCCGGAAGGTGCGTCGCCGCGCAGCGCCACCACCCGCTGGACCCCGGCGTCCTTGTAGTTTTGCAGCAGGGCAAGCACCGCCTCCCGGCTGTCGCCGCCGAAGGAGAGATGGGGCGCCACCTGGTGGCCGTCGCTGTGGATGCGGGTGACGATATCGCGGGTATTGTCGCGGGTGGAGCCACCGGCACCGTAGGTGACGGAAAAATATTCCGGCCGCACTGCCGCCAGCCGGTCGCGGGTGGCCAGCAGTTTGTCCTTTCCCTCCGGGGTCTTGGGCGGGAAGAATTCGAAGCTGATTCTGGGTGTTGGCATGTGGGTGACACCTTGCTGTTTCGCTTTGTGTGATAAGCCGGGTACTGGCTGGCGTATCACATTCCCGGTTTCAGGTTGCGCGTTGCGCCAGTTCCCGCGGCGCGCTTCGTTCCTCAGCACACCCTATGTCTTTCCATAAGGTATGTGACTCATAGGGTGCGCCGACGCAGGGGGCGCACCGGCGCTGGTTGCCCGGCAGCGGCCCATACCTGCTTTTGCGTCGCCGGTGAAGCGTCAACACGTCCTGATACCGCTGGTTTTATGATACCGACGGCTTCAGTATCTATAGCTCTCGGGTTTGAACGGCCCTTCGGCCTCTACACCGATATAGCTGGCCTGCTCGGGCTTGAGTCGGGTCACCACACCGTTGAACCCGCGCACCATGTGGGCGGCGACTTCTTCGTCGAGTTTGCGGGGCAGCACTTCGACGCGGATCCTGGCGGTTTTCTCGCCGGCCGGCAGCTCGGCGAATTTTTCACCGTAGAGGTGGATCTGCGCCAGCACCTGGTTGGCGAAGGAGCCATCCATGATTCGCGAGGGGTGGCCGGTGGCGTTGCCGAGATTGACCAGGCGACCTTCGGACAGCAGGATCAGGTGGTCGTTGTCGGCGCCTTCCTGTGTCGAGCCGTCCTTCGGCGAGCGGCGATAGACCAGGTGCACCTGGGGCTTCACTTCTTCCCACTGCCAGTTCTGACGCATGAAGGCGGTGTCGATCTCGTTGTCGAAATGGCCGATATTGCTGACCACGCAGCCGTTTTTCAGGGCCTTGAGCATGTCGGCGTCACAGACGTTGTAGTTGCCGGTGCAAGTCACCACCAGGTCGATCTGGCCGAGCAGGGCTTTATCCACGCCCTTCGCCGGGTCGCCGGCCAGGTAGGGTGAGACTACTTCGTAGCCGTCCATGCAGGCCTGCATGGCGCAGATCGGGTCGATCTCGGTGATGCGCACGATCATGCCTTCCTGGCGCAGGGACTGGGCGGAGCCCTTGCCGACGTCGCCGTAGCCGATCACCAGCGCTTTCTTGCCGGCCAGCAGGTGGTCGGTGGCGCGCTTGATGGCGTCGTTGAGCGAGTGGCGGCAGCCGTATTTGTTGTCGTTCTTGGATTTGGTCACCGAATCGTTGACGTTGATGGCGGGGACTTTCAGTTCGCCCTTGGCGAGCATTTCCTGCAAGCGGTGGACGCCGGTGGTGGTTTCTTCGGTGATACCGTGGATGCTGTCGAGCAGTTGCGGGTATTTGTCATGGAGCATGCGGGTCAGGTCGCCGCCGTCATCGAGCACCATGTTGGCGTTCCAGGGCTGGCCGTTTTTGAGGATGGTCTGCTCGATACACCACTCGTACTCCTCCTCGGTTTCACCTTTCCAGGCGTATACCGCGACCCCGGCGGCGGCGATGGCCGCGGCGGCGTGGTCCTGGGTGGAGAAGATATTGCACGACGACCAGCGCACTTCGGCGCCGAGGGCCACGAGGGTCTCGATCAGCACCGCAGTCTGGATGGTCATGTGGATGCAGCCGAGAATCCGCGCGCCGGCCAGGGGCTGCTGGCCGCGGTACTGATCGCGCAGGGTCATCAGCGCCGGCATCTCGGTTTCGGCGATGGTGATTTCCTTGCGGCCCCAGGCGGCGAGGTTGATATCGGCGACTTTGAAGTCCGCGGCGGGGTGGGTCGTGGTGTCCATTGCGTGTCCTCGTCGTTGGAGTTTCACGTTTCACGTAACAGGTTTACGTAAAAGCGGGTGGTTTATTTCGGTTGCGGCGATCTTTCAGGCGCTGCGCCGGGATGGCGGACAGGGCTTCCAGCCGTCGATGACTGCGGCCAGACCGGCCTGGCGGGGCCGCCAGCCGGCAATCGCCAAACGCCTCACAGCGCCGCCTTCAGCGCCGTCGCCCGGTCGGTCTTCTCCCAGGTGAAATCGGGCAGCTCGCGGCCAAAGTGCCCGTAGGCGGCGGTTTGCCGGTAGATCGGGCGTTTCAGGTCGAGCATGTCGATCAGGCCCTTGGGCCGGAGGTCGAAGTGTTCGCGCACCAGCAGGGCGATTTCATCGTCGCTGAGTTTGCCGGTACCGTAGGTATTGATGCTGATGGAGGTGGGTTCCGCCACGCCGATGGCGTAGGAGACCTGGATCTCGCAGCGGTCGGCAAGCCCGGCGGCGACGATGTTCTTGGCGACGTAGCGGCCCGCATAGGCGGCGGAGCGGTCGACTTTCGACGGGTCCTTGCCGGAGAAAGCGCCGCCGCCGTGGTGGGCCATGCCGCCGTAGGTGTCGACGATGATCTTGCGCCCGGTGAGGCCGCAGTCGCCCATCGGGCCGCCGATCACGAACTTGCCGGTGGGGTTGATGTGGTAGCGGGTGCGCTCGTGCAACCACTCCGCGGGCAGCACCGGCTTGATGATTTCCTCCAGTACCGCCTCCTGGAGATCGGCGAGGCTGACGTCGTCATTGTGCTGGGTCGACAGCACCACGGCGTCCACTGCCACCGGGAGGCCGTTTTCGTAGCGCAGGGTCACCTGGCTCTTGGCGTCGGGACGCAGCCAGGGCAGCACTTTTTGCTTGCGCAGGTGGGATTGGCGCTCCACCAGGCGATGGGCGTAATAGATGGCGGCTGGCATCAGCACGTCGGTTTCGTTGGTGGCGTAGCCGAACATCAGGCCCTGGTCGCCGGCGCCCTGTTCCTTGCCGTCGCTTTCATCGACGCCGACGGCGATGTCGACGGACTGTTTGCCGATGGCATTGAGCACCGCGCACGAGGCGCCGTCGAAACCGACGTCGGAGCTGTCGTAGCCGATGTCGAGGATCACCTGGCGGACGATGTCTTCGAGATCGACATAGGTGTTGGTGCGGACCTCGCCGGCGATGACGGCCATCCCGGTCTTGACCAGGGTTTCCACCGCCACGCGGGCATCCTTGTCGTCCTGGAGGATGGCATCGAGCACGGCGTCGGAAATCTGGTCGGCCATCTTGTCGGGATGCCCCTCCGAGACGGATTCGGAGGTGAAGATTTTATAGTGACTCATGGGCGGTCTCCTTGCGGGGTTGGCGGCAATGGCGGCGATGTGCGGATAAATTGGCGAAGTTGTATGCGAAAACCGTTTTTGAGCGGCAGGTATTCGGCGCTGCCTTCGGCGAGGCCCGATTCCGCCGCCCAGTCGCTGAGCTCGTCGGGTTCGAAGCCCAGCCAGAGGTCGCCGCAGGCGCTGCGCGCCCAATCCTGGTCGTGCTGGCACAGCTCGGTGATCACCAGCACGCCCTCCGGGTTGAGCAGCCTGGCGAGGTCGGCGATCACCGCCGCCGGCGCCGGGGTGTGGTGGAGCACCATGTTGAGTGTCACCACGTCGCCGGACAGGGCCAGGGCGCGGGCGGTGGCGGTGTCGCCGTGGATGAATTCGACGTTGTCGAGGCCCCGGCTGAGGGCGAATTGCCGCGAGCGGTCGAGCATCTCGGCGGAATTGTCGATGGCGATGACGCGGTCGAAATGGCGGTGCAGGTCGGCCAGCAGTTCGCCCTCACCGGGGCCGACCTCGATTACCGTGTGGCGCCGGCCGCCGGTCAGTCGGTCAAGGGTGCCCACCACCGCCTCACCGTATTGCGGGTAGCCGGCGATCAGGTCCTGCTGGGCGCGGAACTTGTCGGCATTGGCGCGGAAGAATTCCCGGGAGGCGGCGGTTCTGGCCTCTTCGATGCCGCGGATGCGGGCGAGGATGACGTCGGAGACGGGCACCTCGTCGAGGGCGTTGAGGATCTCCCGGTGCAGCGGGTGGTAATGCGCCGGCAGACCAGCGCGCCGATAGAACATGTGGGTGCCTTCGCGGCGGAACGTTACCAGCCCGGCCCTGGAGAGGATCTTCAGGTGGTGGCTCATGGCGTTCTGGCGCATGGCGAAGATGTCGCTCAGCTCCAGGGCACCGAAGGCGTTGTTGCGCAGCACCCGGAGGATCTCGAGGCGCAGGGGATCGCCCGCGGCCTTCATCAGGCTGGCGAGGGAGTCCAGGGCATTGGCCTTGTGTTCGGCAACGGGAGCGGGGTTCATGGTCGAGGATGCTAGCACGGTTTTTTTATATATCAAAATATTTTGATATATTTGCCGGGCCGTCCGGGCGACGGGAGTGATAGACTGCCGCCCGTCGGCGTGTCCCGGGTCGCGGCACGGGCGCCGGCGCCGCTCGCAGGGTGCCGCGGCGATGGTTGGCGCCAGGTCATAGCACTGACATACAGGCGGGCGACGATGGCGGGATCAAGCGCACTTGTTGATGACGGAAAGGAGGCGAAGGAGTAATGACGCGACAGATATCCACCCTGCTGGCCGCCGTGCTGCTGGCCGCTGGCGGCCCGGTTTGCGCCGGCGAGGGCGGCACCACCGCCCACTGGCGGGCGCAGGGCCAGGCGGCGCTCGAGGCCGCGCTGGCGGTGCAGCCCAACACCCGCAGAGCCAAGAACGTGATTCTGTTCGTCGGCGACGGCAACGGCATCGCTTCGGTCACCGCCACGCGGATTTTCGATGGCCAGTCGCGGGGTGAGCCGGGGGAGGACAACGTCCTCAGCTACGAGCGCTTCCCCCACGTGGCGCTGTCGAAAACCTACAACACCAACCAGCAGACGGCGGATTCCGCCGGCACCATGAGCGCCATCATGACCGGGGTCAAGACCCGCGCCGGGGTGATTTCGCTGGGGCCGGAGATTACCACCGGCGACTGCGCCGGGGTGGCCGATGCGACACTGCCCACCCTGCTGGAACAGGCGGAGCAGCGGGGGCTGGCGACCGGTGTGGTCACCACCACCCGCATCACCCACGCCACTCCCGCCGCGACCTATGCCCACAGTCCCCACCGGGACTGGGAGGACGATACCTGGGTGCCCGAGGCCATGCGCGCCGACTGCCGCGACATCGCCCGCCAACTGGTGGAATTCAGTCACGGTGACGGTATCGAGGTGATCATGGGGGGTGGCCGTCGGCACCTGCTGCCGCGCGGCGAGCCGGACCCGGAATATCCCGACCAGGCCGGCCAGCGGGGAGATGGCCGCAATCTGATCGCCGAATGGCAGGCGCGCAACCCGGATGGCGTCTACGCCTGGAATCAGGCGCAGTTCGATGCCATCGATGTGGCGTCGGCGGGCAAGATCCTCGCCCTGTTCGAGCCCAACCACATGCATTTCGAAGCGGACAGGGAGGCGCTTGGCGGCGACGAGCCCTCGTTGGCGGAAATGACCGCGGTGGCCATCGATCGCCTCAGCCGCAATGACGAGGGCTATTTCCTGATGGTGGAGGGCGGGCGCATCGACCATGCCCACCACGCCGGCAACGCCTATCGCGCGCTCAGTGACGGCCAGGCCTTTGCCCGGGCGGTGCAGGTGGCGCTGGACAAAGTGGATAGCGACGAGACCCTGCTCATCGTCACCGCCGACCACAGCCATGTGCTGACCATCGCCGGCTACCCGACCCGTGGCAATCCCATCCTCGGCCAGGTGGTGGGCAATGACGAGCGTGGCGAGCCTGAAGACGAACCCTATCCGGCCCTCGACGGCCTGCCCTACACCACGCTCGGCTACGGCAATGGCCCCGGCCACGCCGTGCTCGGCTCCATTGCCGAGCGTGAACTCAAGGGCGGCAAGCCCGGGCGCGCCGATACCCGCGGCATCGACACCGCCAGCAGGGATTACTACCAGGAGAGCCTGGTGCCACACTACGGCGAAACCCACGGTGGCGAGGATGTGGCGATCTATGCCATCGGCCCCTGGGCGCACCTGATCCACGGCGTGCAGGAACAGAGCTATATTTACCATGTCATGAAACATGCGCTGGCGCCGGCGCGTTGACAGGGCAGACATAAAGTCCGACCTTTCTCATCGGCTATTTACTGGGCAGCCCCGGTGGGGGAAAATGGCCGCCTTTTACACCCCTTACCCTAGGAGCGCGACCTCATGCAATCCCGCCGCAACCTCGCCAATGCCATCCGCGCCCTCAGTATGGATGCCGTCCAGCAAGCCAACAGCGGCCATCCCGGCGCTCCGATGGGCATGGCGGATATTGCCGAAGTGCTGTGGAACGACTTCCTCCGCCATCATCCGGGCAGCCCCAACTGGCCCAACCGCGACCGCTTCGTGCTGTCCAACGGTCACGGCTCGATGCTGCTCTACTCGCTGCTGCACCTCTCCGGCTACGACCTGCCGGTCGAGGAATTGAAGAACTTCCGCCAGCTTCACTCCAAAACCGCCGGTCACCCCGAATACGGCGAAGCGCCGGGTATCGAAACCACTACCGGCCCGCTCGGTCAGGGCGTCAGCAATGCCGTGGGCATGGCCATCGCCGAGAAAGTGCTGGCGGCCCAGTTCAACCGCCCCGGCCACGAGGTCATCGATCACCACACCTATGTCTTCCTTGGCGACGGTTGCCTGATGGAGGGGATCTCCCACGAGGCCTGCTCCCTGGCGGGCACCCTGGGCCTTGGCAAGCTGATCGCCTTTTACGACGATAACGGGATCTCTATCGATGGCGTGGTCAACGGCAGTGCCGAAGCCCCGGCCTGGTTCACCGATGACACCACAAAACGCTTCGAGGCCTATGGCTGGCAGGTGATTTCCGCCATCGACGGTCACGATCCGGCGGCGATCCGTGGTGCCATCGAGCAGGCCCGCGCCGAGACCGGCAGGCCCACCCTGATTTGCTGCAAGACGGTGATCGGCTTCGGCTCACCCAACAGGGCCGGGTCGGAAGTCTGCCACGGCGCGCCGCTCGGCGCCGAGGAGATCGCCGCCACCCGCGAGGCTCTCGGCTGGAACCACCCGCCGTTCGAGATCCCCGCGGCCATCCGCGAGAGCTGGGATGCCCGCGGCCGCGGCAAGCGGGAGGAAATGACCTGGCAGCAGCGGCTCGACGCCTACAGCACGGCCTATCCGGAACTGGCCACCGAACTGGTGCGCCGCCTCTCCGGTGAATTGCCCGCCAGTTTCGCCGCCGACGCGGATGCCTATATCCGCGCCTGCCAGGAGAAGGGCGACAGCATCGCCAGCCGCAAGGCCTCGCAGAACTGCCTCGACGCCTACGGCCCGCTGCTGCCGGAACTGTTCGGTGGTTCGGCGGATCTCGCCGGCTCCAACCTGACCATCTGGAAGGGTTCGAAAGCCATTGCCGCGGAGGACGCCAGCGGCAACTATCTCCACTACGGGGTGCGGGAATTCGCCATGGCGGCGATCATGAACGGCATCGCGCTGCACGGCGGCTTCATCAACTATGGCGCGACCTTCCTGGTGTTCATGGAATACTGCCGCAACGCGGTGCGCATGGCGGCATTGATGAAGCAGCAGAGCATCTTCGTCTTCACCCATGACTCCATCGGCCTCGGTGAGGATGGCCCCACCCACCAGCCGGTGGAACAGCTCACCAATCTGCGCACCACGCCCAACATGAATACCTGGCGGCCGTGCGACGCGGTGGAATCCGCCGTGGCCTGGAAGGCCGCCATCGAGCGGCGCGACGGCCCGAGCGCGCTGATCTTCTCGCGCCAGAACCTGGCCCACCAGCAGCGCGACGACCGGCAGCTGGCGGCCATCGCCAAGGGCGGTTATATCCTTCGCGACAGCCAGGGCGAGCCCGAGGCGATCCTGATCGCCACCGGTTCGGAAGTCGGCCTGGCGGTGGCGGCGGCGGACAAGCTGGCCGCCGCCGGGCGCCGGGTGCGGGTGGTCTCCATGCCCTGTACCGAGCTGTTCGATGCCCAGGACCGTGATTACCGCGACAGCGTGCTGTCCCCGGCGGTGCGGGCGCGGGTGGCGGTGGAGGCCGCCCATGCCGATTTCTGGCGCAAGTACGTGGGCCTCGACGGCGACGTGGTGGGCATGACCACGTTCGGAGCCTCGGCGCCGGCCGGCGAGCTGTTCAAGTATTTTGGCTTCACCGAGGACAATGTCGTCGCCCGCGTGCAGGCGTTGCTCGGTTGATGGCGCGTCTCGCCATCAACGGCTTCGGCCGGGTCGGGCGCTCGCTGTTCCGGGCGATCCACGAGCGCGGCCTGGCCGCGCGGCTCAGGGTGGTCGCCATCAACGAACTGGCGGATATCGACACCATCCGCTACCTGACCCGCTACGACTCCACCCACGGCCGCTTTCCCGGCGAGGTGACGGCGGCGGGTGACGAACTGGTGGTCGACGGTCAGGCCATCGCCATCAGCCATGTGGCCAATCTCGATGATCTGCGCTGGCCGGATATCGATATCGTGCTGGAGTGCTCCGGCACCTTCGACGAGCGCGCGCTGGCGGAAAAACACCTTGTCGCCGGCGCCGGCCGGGTGCTGTTCTCCCAGCCCGCCCGGGCGGATGTCGATGCCACCATCGTCCACGGTATCAACCAGCAGCAGCTCCGCGGCGAGCACCGCATCGTGTCCGCCGCGTCGTGCACCACCAACTGCGTGGTGCCGGTACTCGACTGCCTGCACCGCCATCTGGCCATCGAGGCCGGGGTGATCACCACGATCCATTCGGCGATGAACGATCAGCCGCTGCTGGACTCATATCACAACACCGACCTGCGCAAGACCCGCGCGGCCATCCAGTCGATGATTCCGGTGGATACCCGTCTGGCGCGGGGCATCGACCGGGTGATGCCGGAACTGGCCGGTCGTATCGAGGCCCAGGCGATGCGGGTACCCACCCAGAATGTCTCCGCTATCGACCTGTCGGTGACTGTGGGCCGCGATACCAGTGTCAGCGACGTCAACCGTCTGTTGCGGGCCGCCGCCGAGGCGCTGCCGGGCATTCTGGGTTATACCGAGGAGCCGCTGGCCTCCTGCGATTTCAACCACGATCCGCGCTCTGGTATCGTCGACGCCAGCCAGACCCGGGTGGCCGGAGCGCGGCTGGTGAAAGTATTGGTCTGGTTCGACAACGAGTGGGGCTACGTCAACCGGATGATCGATGTCCTGCTCGACTGGCAGGATAAAATTGCCGCCACCGGAAATGAGTGAGGAACACCACAGCATGACCCTGAGAGTCAAACGCCTGCAAGACCTGGAACTCCGTGGCCAGCGGGTGCTGATCCGCGAGGATCTCAATGTCCCCGTCAGGAGTGGCATGATCACCAGCGACGCCCGCATTCGCGCGGCATTGCCGACCATCGCCCTGGCCGCCGACCAGGGCGCCAGGGTCATCCTGATGTCCCACCTCGGACGTCCGGTGGAAGGCGAGTTCGATGCCGAATTTTCCCTGCAGCCGGTGGCCGGTCATCTCGCCGGCCTGTTGGGCCGGCCGGTCAAGCTGGTCAGCGACTGGCGCGAGGGTATCGACCAGGCTGACGGTGAGATAGTCCTCCTCGAAAACGTGCGCTTCAACGCTGGCGAGAAGCAGGACAGCGACGAACTGGCCAAGGCCTATGCCGCGCTCTGCGATATTTTCGTGATGGATGCCTTCGGCACCGCCCACCGCGCCCAGGCTTCCACCCACGGGGTGGCGAAATTCGCCCCGATCGCCTGTGCTGGACCGTTGCTCTGTGCCGAACTGGAAGCGCTGGAGCAGGCCCTGTCGGCGCCCAGGCGGCCGTTGGTGGCGATCGTCGCCGGCGCCAAGGTCTCCTCCAAGCTCACGGTGCTGGAAAACCTTTCCCTCAAGGTCGATCAACTGATCGTCGGCGGCGGTATCGCCAACACCTTCCTCGCCGCGGCGGGCAAGCCGGTGGGTAAATCCCTGTGCGAGTACGACCTGATCCCCGAGGCGCAGAAACTGATGGCCAATGCCAGCATTCCCCTCCCGGTGGACGTGGTGGTGGCCGCGGCCGCCGACTTCTCGAAAGGGCCGGAATATGCCGAAGCCACCACCAAGCAGGTGACGGACGTGACCGCCGACGAAATGATCCTCGATATCGGCCCGGACAGCGCCGACTACCTGGCGGCTGTGCTGGAGGCCGCCGGCACCATCATCTGGAATGGCCCGATCGGGGTGTTCGAGTTCGACCAGTTCGGCAATGGTACCCGGGTCATCGCCGAAGCCATCGCCGCGAGCCCGGCTTTCTCCATTGCCGGCGGCGGCGACACCCTGGCGGCGGTGGACAAATACGGCATCGCTGATAAAGTCTCCTATATCTCCACGGGCGGCGGCGCCTTTCTCGAATACGTCGAGGGCAAGGTGCTGCCGGCGGTTGCGATACTCGAAGAACGGGCTTCCTGAGTTACACGGCACCGGTGGTGCCAGAACCCGGAGCGCAGCAACCCGCTTGGCGGTGAAACCTGCAGGTGAAACCCGACACACTGTAGCGGATCCGCGAACCCCGACCGCAGCATAGACTCAACCAGGACAAAGCACATGGCCCTCATCTCTCTCCGTCAACTCCTCGACCATGCCGCCGAGCACGGCTACGGCGTGCCCGCCTTCAACGTCAACAACCTGGAACAGATGCGCGCCATCATGGAGGCGGCCGACGAGACCGACTCGCCGGTGATCGTCCAGGCCTCCGCCGGGGCCCGCAAATACGCCGGTGCCCCCTTCCTGCGCCACCTGATCCTCGCCGCCATCGAGGAATTCCCCCATATCCCGGTGGTGATGCACCAGGATCACGGCACCAGCCCGGCGATCTGCCAGCGTTCCATCCAGCTGGGGTTCTCCTCGGTGATGATGGACGGCTCGCTCGAGGAAGACGGCAAGACCCCGGCGAGCTATGAATACAATGTGGCGGTCACCCGCCAGGCGGTGGCCATGGCCCACGCCTGTGGCGTATCGGTCGAGGGCGAGCTGGGCTGCCTCGGCTCGCTGGAGACCGGCCAGGCCGGTGAAGAGGACGGGGTCGGCGCCGAAGGCACCCTGGACCACAGCCAGTTGCTCACCGACCCGGACGAGGCGGCGGATTTCGTCCAGGCCACCAAGGTGGACGCCCTGGCCATCGCCATCGGCACCAGCCACGGCGCCTACAAGTTCACCCGTCCGCCCACCGGCGACATCCTCGACATCGACCGCATCAAGGCCATCCACGCCCGCATCCCCGATACCCACCTGGTGATGCACGGCTCGTCCTCGGTGCCCCAGGAGTGGCTGGCGGTGATCAACGAGTTCGGTGGCGAGATTCCTGAAACCTACGGTGTGCCAGTGGCAGAGATCCAGGAAGGCATCCGCCACGGGGTGCGCAAGGTCAATATCGACACCGACCTGCGCCTCGCCAGCACCGGCGCCATCCGCCGCTTCATGGGCCAGCACAAAAGCGAATTCGATCCCCGCAAATATCTCGCCGTCGCCACCAAGGCGATGAAGGACATCTGCCTCGCCCGCTATCAAGCCTTCGGCACCGCCGGCCAGGCCAGCAAGATAAAACCGCTGAGCCTGGAGGTCATGTTCAAGCGCTATGACAAGGGTGAGCTGGATCCGCGGATCAATTGAGGACGCCTGACGCGACAGACAACAGGTTTCATGTGGGGATGGCGGCGGTGGGCGTCTTCTCCCGCATGAAGGCTGTTACCTGAAGCGGGCAACCCAAACCATGCTCACTCCCGCCGAAATCGACCATCTCCGGGCCAGCCTGCCGGATCTGAATTTCGACCCCCACCGGGATTCCGACCCCTCGCAGACCTTGCTGGCGGAGAAATACCTGCGCCTCTACGGCATGGACTACGCCGAAAAATACCTGCATCGCTGGGGTCGGGTTATGCTGCCCACCTACACCATCGCCTGCCACTACTGGCTGCCGCAACGGGCGCCGACGCTGCCGGAGAAGGGCATGGTGGTGGTGGTGCACGGCTATTTCGACCACGTCGGCCTCTATGGCCACCTGGTCCGCCATCTGCTGGATGAGGGCTACGGCGTGGCCGCCTTCGACCTCCCGGGGCATGGACTGTCCAGCGGCGAGCGCGCCAGCATCGCCACCTTCGACCACTACGTGGAGGTGTTCGAGGCCATCCTCGCCGGCGTCAAAAGGGCCTTCCCTGTGCCGGTATCCGCCATCGGCCAGAGCACCGGCGGCGCGATCCTGCTCAAGCACCTGGGCGATGGCGATCGGGGCCTCGCCCGGGTCACTCTGCTGGCTCCTCTGGTGGAGCCAGCCAAGTGGTGGCTCAACAGCATCGTCTATACTCTGAGTCACAGGTTTCTCAAGGGTGTGCGGCGGGTGTTCATGGCCAACTCCAGCGACGGTGACTTCGTGCGCTTTGTCGAGCGCGACGACCCCCTTCAGCCCCGTTACATCCCCATCGCCTGGCTGGGCGCCATGAAGCGCTGGGTATGGGAATGCCGCGCCATGAAACCCTGTGACTATCCCGTCACCATTCTCCAGGGCACCGCCGACACCACCCTCGCCTGGCGCACCAATCTGCGGGTTTTGCGCAGGAAATTCCCCGCTGCAAGTGTCGTCATGGTTCCCGGTGCCCGCCACCACCTGGTGAACGAAAGTCCAGTTCTCAGGCAACAGGTTTTCGATCAGTTGGGGTTTTGACTTGCGCCAGTTCGCCGATCACTTCAGAGCCATCGTCGGCGGCGCCCACGTCATCACCGATCCGGCGGAAATGGCCCCCTACGGCATCGACCGCACCACCCTCTGGCGGCCCGACCCCTCCCTGGTGGTGCGGCCAGACTGCATCGAACAGGTGCAACGGATCGTGCTGCTCGCCAACCGGCACAACATTCCCCTGGTGCCCTCCGGCGGCCGCACCGGCCTTGCCGGCGGCGCGGTGGCCAGGGACGGCGAAGTGGTGGTGACCCTCGAGCGCATGAACCGCATCCTGCACTTCTCCGAGCCGGACCAGTCAGTGATCTGCGAAGCCGGGGTGATCACCAAGAACCTCCAGCGATTCGCCGGGGAACAAGGCCTGTTCTACCCGGTGGATTTCGCCTCCTCCGGCTCCAGCCATATCGGCGGCAATGTGGCCACCAACGCTGGCGGCATCCGGGTGCTGCGCTACGGCGGCACCCGGGAGCAGGTGCTGGGCCTGAAAGTGGTCACCGGCAACGGCGATATCCTCGACCTCAATCGTGGCCTCGTGAAAAACAATTGCGGCCCTGATTTGCGCCACCTGTTTATCGGCTCCGAGGGCATCCTCGGCTTCATCTGCGAAGTCACTGTCAGGCTGCAACCACCGCCGCCACCCCAAACGGTGATGGTGGTGTCCGCACCGGCAATCACCGATCTGCTTTCCGTCTTCCAGCACGCCAGAAAAAGTTTCGCATTGAGCGCGTTTGAATTCTTCTCCCAACAGGCAGTGGACGCCGTGACCGCACACACCGGGCAGCAAAACCCCTTCGCCAGACCAGCGCCTTGCTATGGGCTGCTGGAGTTCGATGCGCCCCATAGCGACGAACAGATCACCGGCTTTTTTGCGCATTGCCTGAATAACCACTGGATCGAGGATGCGGTGATCGGCCAGTCCATCCAGCAGGCCAGAGAGCTGTGGCAACTGCGGGAGAATATTTCGGAGAGCCTGGTACCCTTCAAGCCGTTGAAAAATGATGTGGCGGTTCGGCTGGAAAAGCTGCCGGAGTTTATTGAGCGCATGGAGGCGCTGCTGGTCGAGAAATTTCCGGAATTGCAAAGCGTATGGTTCGGGCATTTGGGGGATGGGAATATTCATTTGAATGTGCCCAAGCCGACCGCTTGGGACGATCAGCGGTTTGCCGGGATGGTCCCACGGATTTCGGAGCTGGTGCTGGGTTTGGTGAGCGAGCAGGGCGGAAGCATCTCGGCGGAGCATGGGGTCGGGTTGCTGAAGCGGGAAAGCCTGAAGCTTTCTGTATCTGATAGCGAAGCGATGCTGGGTATACAACTCAAGGGGAATCTCGACCCCAAGGGCATCATGAATCGAGGGAAGATAGTGTGAGTTGTCCCCTATCGTCGATCTCGTGAAATTGTTGCCGTGTTGTGTTCAGGTGATGGCCTGAATTCCGTTCTTCTGCACGACAGTCAGTAGCCGCAGTGCGGGCCCGCCGGGTTTCTTAATGCCGCGCTCCCAGTCCGAGACGAGGTTCTTGCTGACGTTCAGGTAGCGCGCGAACACGGGTTGTGACAGCCGCTCGCGTTCCCGCAGGGCGCGGATTTGCTCCGGGGACATTGGCTGGATGGGCGTGAGGCAAGATGTGTCGAACTCACGCATGGTTTGCTTGCCGATAATGCCCGCTTCGTAGGCCGCGCTCATGGTTTCATGGATAGATGCAGCGATGCCGCTGCGATAGGTTTTGGTCTCAGCCTTCAGGCTCATGGCCGATCTCCGTCAGTTCTTTGCACGCCACAAGGCGGTCCAGTTGCGCGTCGTCCCATGACAGCGCCTGCGCCGCGGCTTTCTTCAACAGTGCCTCGTCCTCCGCGGAAATATTGGCTTGCGCGTTCTTGGCGAACCAAAGGCGAATATTGCCCGCTCTGCCGGGCGGAACAGTATCAACGTGCGCCATCCACTGGATTTGCCCTGGCTCTGTCGCGCCACCCGCTGCTTGATGACGCCGCCGCCCAGATCGGCATCGATCAACCCGTGTTCGGCGCGTTCCACGGCCTTGCGCAGCGCTTTGTCGGAAATGCCTTGCTTGCGAGCGAAACGCTCGAACCAGGCGTTCTTGAACACTCTCATGCAGCAACATCCCTGTTTTGCTGTAACGCCAAGTGTGACGCTGGCTGGCGGCCGTATCAAGTCGTATGAGAAGGGCCAAACTTCGGGACACCCACCGACTTGATAACCAATCAATGGGTGTCCTCGGTTTGTCTTTTTTTCATTGGTCGGCTGACTACTTCTCTGTAATAGTGATTTCTTGTCCGCCATCGGGATCGAATATGCAAACTGCCCGATGCTTAATGGTCTGGCCAAATCCATTCTGAGCCTCGAAATCCAACACTTGGCGCACGTTCCCGGTTACGGGCGCCACGTAGTAGCTGGACCCAAGGATTTCACGATACTTGGCGGTAGATTGCCGGATAATCTGCGCATGAATCAGATCTTTGCATCTCTGAAGAGCGGTATTTCGATCGACAGCCCTCTCTTCGTTTGTGCGAACCTCTGTGCCCGCTGCCAAATCAATCTCTGAAATGGTAATCCTTTTGTTTTGATCGCACTCGACAGAAAACCTTAAGTTGCCGACCGAGCTTTCTAGCCACTGAAAATAAACATACGAAACATACTCACACCGGCCTGAATCGATGGCTCTCTTTGCTGCCGACACCTTGTGTTCATTGATTTCTCTCTCCCTGTTGCGGAACAGCCCATAATTGGGGTGGGCTGAATCTCCGGCGATTTCGTAGCCTTCGTAATCCTTCATTACCTCATCAGATATTAGCCTGCTATAAGGGTCATTCGGACTGCCCTTTCCGCGCAGCAAGCTGGTATCTGCCCACCCCCCTTCACCTTTTAACCACTCCGGCTCAATCAGGGTTACATAAGTTGAACCCCCTTTCTCGCAATGAGCGAGGACTCGCGTACTGCCTTCGATGTTGCGGTACATTGTTGATCCTGTAGCCTTGCTGCCTTTCTCGTTAATGACTCGCGGTGAATCCAAATCCGGCCCCACCTTTAGCTGCACCTCTCCTGCAGGACGTATAATCTCGCCGATAACATTTGACTCGCTGCCGCAAACATCTTTATCAATTAGAATTTTTGCGACACTGCTATCTTCTCGGCCTGTCCCCGCCTTGGTGTCAGGTGCTTTTTTCTGAGTATCAGGAAATTCAAAAAAAACAAAGACAAGAAAAGCTAACCCGATCGCTATGAGAAATACTTTTCCTGAGCCTCCTGAGGATGGGATGGGAGTCTTGCAGTAAGGGCAGGCTTTTGCGGGCGGGATTTGTTTCTCGCAGCCGGGGCAGGTTATCTGTGTCATGATTGTTCCTTAATGCTGTATTTTTATAGGTTGGGCAGGGAATCAGAACCTGGCTGCGCAAATTTTCTGCCATGTCTTGCCGTCCGTGGTCGCCATAAACCTCCTCCCGTCGTGGAGGTTGCACACGAAAGCAACTTCCTTCTTGTTGCCGCCTATAAGCATCCCGCCAATGGCGCCAAGCGGGCCCAAGAGAACCGCTCCAGCAACACCCCACCCTGCTGTTCCGGCAAGCTTTTTGACCTTCTCTTCGTTCATTTGCTCAATATCGGAAACCTCGGCCTTGAGATCTATCTTTTCCCCTTTCCATGGGTGGCCTTGAGCATCGTAATCCCTCCACCAACTGCCCACGCGCCATGCTCTATATCGCCGGCAATCACATTGATTGTTGCCATGACCACTCCCTGACTTTGTATTGTTTTGTTGTAGCGGCTTTCGCCCGCCATCATCTTGCGATTCTACAGCTTTGAATATATTAATCTGACCGCTGATCTTTGGTTTATGCCGTTTGTCTGTGAGATCGGTGAGATCGGGAGATCGGAGTCAGCGGGAGATCGGAGTCAGAGTAAAAGCCCCGTCCGGATGCCCCGGGCGCATGCCATTCTTGATCATGTTCCGATCCTGGCAATGCTGTTAAAAGATTCGAGGATCATCACTTCTCCTTCTTCAACAAGTGCGACCGGCTCTCTGCGACAAGGCTTTCCCAATCATCCGGCGGATTGCCCCGTTGGAGCATCTTCTCGAACACCGAGTAGGGATCGGATTTGCTGCCGGAAGAACGCAGTGTCTGCTCATCATTGACCCAGGCGAATACGATGGTCTTCGACCTGGAATCATATCGAAAGAACAGGCGGAAGCGCCTTCCGACCTTGGCTCGCCGCCAGTGCCGGTGTGCCGGCCCCAGCGTGTTGCCTTGCCGATACTCGTCCCGGCCCGGGTCGCTGGGTACGATCTCAAGGATCAACTGGCTCAGTGCCCTGAACAGCTTGACGTTGGCGTTGCCTTCACAGCCTTGCGGGTCGGTGCGCTGTGCGCGCTCGGCGGCTGACTCCAGCTTTCGCAGTTGCTCCACGATGCACTCATGGAACAGCAGTATCCATCCATGGCGTTGCATCAGAGGGCGACTTCTCCTTCTATGTCTTCATCGAGGTCCAGCGGATGCTCCAGGTTGGCCAGCATGGCCTGGGCGAGAGGGTCCGGCAGGCGGCCAGCGTGTTTGCCCTGGCGGATATCCTGCTCCAGCAAGCCCAGAAAGGCGCCGATGGCCGGGTCTTCATGTTCGGCGTCGGCACGGGTGACGATCACATCGCCATCGCGCAACTCGAATGCCACCTTCTCCCCGGTGGTTACGCCCAGAGCCTGGCGGATGGACTTGGGCAGGGTGATCTGCCCCTTGGAAGTCAGGGTGGCTTGTTCATGAATGGCAGGCACGGTCGAAGTCTCGTCGGTAATGCTCATACCCACAAGGTAAGGATTATTCCTTACCTTGTCAACCTTGTCTCTGCATTATGAAAGTCTGTTACACCCATACTTTTAACACCCCCTCTGTTATTCCAGCCATAGGGGGAATCTATTGAACCCGGTCCAGGATTTCTCCCTTTGTTCGAAATGACAATTTCCCCGATCATAATGTGGGTGTTTCAGATTTTGCCGTGAAATCATGGTCTGTCCCGAAAGAGGCTTAAAGGCGATGTAGCACTTCGTAGTCCGACCGCCGCCTTGAACAAGCCGAAAAGGACAACCTGGGTGACGTGAAGCCGGTGGGCGAAGGCGTGGTGTTAAACCGTGGTCTGTCCCCGACTACTCGGCTAGCCGATTGTGCTGCTCATGCTGGTTTCCTTTTGCAAAAAGGCAACCAGGCACGAGCATTCTCAATCAGACCAATAGTCTCTGGCAAACCTGACTCACAATGTTCTTTCGAAATCCTTGACCTGGCGTTCCGCCTCATCCTTGGCAATGCCGTATCTTTCCTGGACTCGCCCAATCAAATAGTCGCGGTTTCCCTCGGCGACATCGAAATCATCATCAGTCAACTTACCCCAGGTACTTTTTGCTTTCCCGGCGAGTTGTTTCCATTTTCCCGAAATAATATCTTTGTTCATAAAAACCTCGTTAACGACGAATGACGCATGCTCAGCCTTATGGGGTTCTGTCGCTGCGGGTTCCGCTATCAGTTCCATGCCCTTCCTTTCTCTCCTTTTTAGTTTTTTTCACCGAGGCAAATTCTTCCTCACTCACCTCGCCATTACCATCCAGGTCATATTGAGAGAAAGCTTGCGCATCCTTGCCCTTGGCCTGAAATTCTTCCGGGCTGAGGGTCGAGTTGCTGTTGGTATCCAGTTCCTGAAACTTGCTTTTGTAATCCGTTTCGCCACCAGCGGCGAAAACAGGAACTGCAAGTACAAGACTGGCAAAGGTAGCCACTAAAATTTTCATAATTTCTCCGATTATCCGATAGATAAATGGTATTTCGAATGCGTAAGCAGTCACGCCTTATTAGAAGGGCATTATCTATACCAGTTAAAAAAGAGTCTGTTTATCAGCATGTTAGGATTATTCGGGAAAGCAGAAGCGAGAAATCTGTTGCTAAAATGACACAACAACAGAGGAGTGAAGGGTTTTAGTCAAGAAAACAAGGAGTTGAGGTGTCTCCTATTTGCAACACGGTCCGCGTGCATCGGCTTATGAGCTTGATCACTCGAATGTGTCCATGAAGAGATAAGCGCCTTCCTTTCTTTGATACTGGTCTATCAGTGGAACCAGCCTTTTGAAGTGCTCAGTGTTGCAGTGTGCATCCAAGGCTGCCCGATCAGGCCACTCCTCTATGAATATGAAATGCCCCCGGTCTTTCTGGTTGATGAAAAGATCGTAAGATATGCACAGCGGTTCCTTCCTGGTCTTCTCTATCAATTCGCGATACAGCGGCATGACATCTTCGAGGTGAGCCGGATCGATAAAATCTTGAGCAATGACTTTGAGCATGGAATGTAGGTGTCCGCGCATTGAGCTTAACGAGTCTGTAGAAAAATTAATTTGAAAAAATTTGCCATTAACCCGATCCTGGAAGATTAAAAAATTTACGGATAGGAACTGCCCGGAATACCTTATTTCCATGCCTGAGGGCCACGGCGTTTTTGTAGTGTAAACGTGGGCTTGTCGCCAGGCAATCAACGCCGCTGATGTCGGCCCTCACCACCTCTTGCCATCTCACCTTCAAGGCGACGGAGACACAATTGGCAATCGCCAACGGGCCGGTCCGCTGCGGCACGGATGGCGATCGGCTGATCGATGACTGTTTCGACTTGGCCTGCTCGATCAGCTTGCCGGGGTCACTGAGGGCAAATCCCCGCTACGGCGCCACGGCAGTCACGTCTATGCGGATTTCAATTATGCGCGATACATATTGGCCGCCGGGATCGGATTCCATGCCCATATCCACCTCGGCGCGATTGAGTTCCAGGGTGCCGGAAATGTTCAGGGCGTTGCCCTCGATACTGAGGATCAACGGCGCCAGTTCCACCGGGCGGCCCTTGATGGTGAGAATGCCCGCAATGGCATAGCGATGATCGCTCAGGAGCTCGATGGCCGTGCTGCGGTAGGTGGCATGGGGGTGGTTGGCCACGTCGAACCACTCGCCTTGGGGCAGGGAGCTGTCGTGCAGTGGCACGCCAACCGTTGCCGAGGTGGTCGCCACCACGGCGGCGATAAAGGATTGGGCCGGTGCTTGCGTGTCGATATGAATGGCCGCTTGCCATTCATCAAAATGCCCATTGAACGGGCGACCGGCGTGTACGCCCCCGAAACGGATATGGCTGTTGGCGCCATCCACCCGCCATTCCCGGGCTTTGGTGCCGCTCCCGGCAACCAGGGTTTGCAGCACGCCGGCCTTGCTCCCCGGTTCAGCGACATCGGGTGGGACCAGCCGGGTGGTGGCCGCATAGCCTATCAGCAGCGAGGCGATCAGCAGGGTGATAGCGGCGGCAGCCAGATTGCGGGGCTCCGGCCGCCGGGTTGCCGCCGACATGACGGGCTGCTCCGCCGTCGCCAGCCAGGGCAGCATGCGCGCCAGCACCCCGTCGCGCTGTATGACATGGTGCTTGAGTGCCGCGCCCACGTGCAGCGCCAGCAGAATCACCAGCGCCAGCGCCATGGCGCCGTGGATGTTGAAGGCCACCGCAGCCGCCTGCGCGCGCAATGCCCTGCCGGCATCGCCGAGGTCGAACAGGTGCGGCACCTCGAACACCCCGAACCACAGGGTGGGAATATTGAAGGGCGCATCGCCCCGCCACTGCGCCGACACATAGAGCCAACCGCTCAGGGGCAGGCCGATCATCAGGCCGTAGAACAGCCAGTGGGTAACGGCAGCCAGTGCCCGCTCCCAGCGAGTCGTTTGTGCGGGCAGCGGCGGTGGGGGATAGAGGAAGCGCCAGGCCAGCCGCAGCAGGCTGAGTACTAGCACGCTAAGGCCGAGGGATTTATGGAGCTGGAAGGCGCCCACGGCCCGGGCCTGGGCCGTGGGCGAATCGATCGCCCAGCTCATCCATAGACCCAGCCCGAGGTTGGCGAGAAGGGCGGCGGCGATCACCCAGTGGAGGGTGATCGCGACCACATTGTAGCGATGGTTAAAAGCCACGATGGTTGATAGCCTCGATGATCGAAGGCCGCCCTGATTGGGCGGCACGTCAATCAGCTTTCGTCATCGTCCTGCTCTTGCAGAAACTCGCCCTCGAACTGCAGCGTCACGGTATCGCTGACCAATGGCGGGTTGACCAGGTGCGTCATGCCGAAGTCGGACCGGTTGAAGGTGCCCGTGGCGGAAAAGCCGATCAGTCCCACACCGCTGAACGGATGCGCCTGCTCCGAGCCCACCACGGCAACCTCCAGCGTTATCGGCTTGGTCTGGCCGAGCAGCTCGAGGTCGCCGGTGACGTGCAAGGTCCCATCCTGGGCCTGCTCGACACGGGTGGACGTGAAGGTGATGGAGGTGTGTTCACCCGCGTTGAGGAAGTTGCCGCTCTTCGCCAGGTCTTCATCCCAGGTGGCAAACCCCGAGTCCGGGTGGGTGCCCTGGTAATCGCCGGAGAAGTCCGTGCGAATCGACGCCGGGTCGATGGTGGCGCTCACTGACGAAGCCGACAGGTCGTCCGGATCGAGGTCGACGGTGACGTCGAAGTCGGTAAAGCGCATGACATAGTTGGAAACACCCAGGTGCTTGACGCTGAAATGCAGGCTGGCGTGACTCTGGTCCAACTGGTAGCGTCCGGCAGGGGCCACGATGTGGATCTCCACGGGTTCGGCCACCGCCGTCTCGGCTGCGGTATGGGTTGTCGTTTCCTCGACGGTTTCCTGAACGTTTTCCGGGGCTACCTCCTGCGGTGCCTGGGGCTCGGAACAGGCCACCAGGGCGAATGCGGCGGTGGCCAGTATCAGATGTTTCTTCATTCCATTTTCCTCGTCTGATGAAGGGATAATACGGTTGAATCAGATAAATCAGCGAAAAGTACTCGATGCCGCCTGGCGACAGACAGGATATTACCTTTCTCGGCAAGCGTGATATATACCGGATCGCTCCTCTCCTCAGAAACGACAGGGGGCAGGCCAGAATGATCAGGATACGCGCACCGCTGTCAGTTTTACCCCCAGCGCTGCGCACACCCGCTGGATGGTGTCGAAACGCGGTTTCGCACCCGGACGCAGCGCCTTGTACAGCGCCTCGCGGCCCAGGCCGGAGGCCTTGGCGATCTCGTTCATGCCGCGTGCGCGGGCGATGGTGCCCAGCGCGTCGGCCAGCGCGGAAGGATCATTTTCCTCCATCACGATGGACAGGTATTCGGCAATGGCCTGATCGTCTTCCAGGTACTCGGCCATGTCGAAGATGGGCAATTCGGAAACCTTGATCTTCTTGGTCATGATTCAATCCTCAACAGTGGCAGCCAAATGTTTCGCGGCGGCAATGTCGGCAGTCTGGGTGGATTTGTCGCCGCCGCCCAGCATCACGATCAACATCTGGCCGCGCTGCACGTAGTACATGCGCCAACCGGGGCCAAAAAACTCGCGCATTTCCATTATGCCGTCGCCTACCGGCTTCACATCGCCGAGGTTACCCTTTTCCGCCTTTTCAAGACGGCGAGCCAGCCGACGCCGCGTGGTGCCATCCTTGATGCCGCCCAGCCAGGCGGAAAACTCCGTGGTGAATCTGATCGTGAACATGGCCTGATTGTAGTCGATCGAATACTCTGCCGCAATGGGGCGAGGGCTTGGTAAAGCAGGAGTTCCACAAAGCCAGGGTTCCACAAAGCCAGAGTTCCGCACCCTCACCCGCCCATCAGCCCCCTGGTCAGTTTTTCCTTGTCCCCTTCCTGCATATTGTAAATATCCACGCCGTATTTCACCTTGAACAGATCCTGCCGCACGTCGATGACCTTCTGCGCCAGTATGCCGAGCAGATTGCGCAGCACTGTGTTCTGCGCCGCATGAACGTGCTCATCGTAGCGGGCCGTCAGCATTTCTCCGGACAGCTCGAGCAGGTCGCAGGCGCGCTCGAGGGGCTTGCGTTTCAGGGTGAACAGCTCTTGTCCCCCCATGCCGTCGCGGAAGCGGCTGAGGCTGGGGATTTCGCCCATCAACAGGCCGGGCTCGCCGCGTTTGGGCATGTCCCACTTGAAG
>Ga0265293_10003497_pt1 | contig 29124 bp, 31 predicted proteins | sample Munlanlewell138R_FD_192505 | JGI IMG/M metagenome (GOLD analysis project Ga0265293, IMG submission 192505) | Leachate microbial communities from a municipal landfill in Southern Ontario, Canada - Leachate well 138R | ecosystem: Engineered > Solid waste > Landfill > Unclassified | place: Canada... | reverse complement strand
AGTATGTACAAGAAGAATATAAACTACATCAAGATTATAAGGATGATATAAGGGTAAATAAACTTCCTGTAATGTATTATGTTGGCCAATTACATGGAACATATTTATTATTCCAAGATGAAAATAATATGTATATTGTAGATCAACATGCAGCATATGAAAGAATTAATTATGAGAAAATAAAAAATGCCTTAAGTAATGAAAAAACAATTCATTATGAATTATTAATTCCAATTAAACTAAACTTTCCAACATCAGAAGCTATTTTAGTAAAAGAAAAAGTTGAAGAACTAAAAAGTATTGGTATAGTTTTAGAAGACTTTGGTTCTGGCACTTTTATGGTTCGTGAAGTTCCTATTTGGTTTACAAAAGGAAAAGAAAAAGAGTTTGTGGAAGAAATAGTATTCGAATTCATAAATAATAAAAAAGTTAACAAATATCAATTCTTCGATAATTTAGCAATTTTACTTGCTTGTAAGAGATCAATTAAAGCTAATCAATATTTAGATAAAACACATATTGAATATTTAATGGAAGATTTAGGCAGATGCGAAAAACCATATTCTTGCCCTCATGGAAGACCAACAATTGTTAAGTTTTCTTCTACTGAAATAGAAAGATGGTTTAAGAGAATAGTCTAATGAAGAAAGTAATAGTTATTACTGGTCCAACTGCTATAGGCAAGACAGAAATGTCTTTGCAGATTGCAAGGCTATATAACACTGAAATTATTAATGCTGATGCTTCTCAATTTAGAAAAGGATTAAATGTAGGAACTGCAAAAATTGATTATAAAAATCTTGATGTAGTCCATCATTTAATAGATATTATCGATATTGAGGAAGATTTTTCAATTAAAGATTTTCAAGATAGAGCAAGAGATATTATTACATCCTTACATAATGAGAATAAAATTCCTCTTATAGTTGGTGGAAGTGGATTATATATTAATTCTGTAATTGGAAAATATGAATTAGATGATTCTAAAAGAGATTACGATTTTGAAGAAAAATTCTATGAATCCTATAGTAATGAGGACTTACATAAGGAACTTGCATTACTTGATTTTGATTCAAGTTTAAATATACATCCTAATAACAGAAGAAGAGTATTAAGAGCAATATCAAAAGCTAAATCAGGAACTAAAATTTCTACTTTAAAAAAAGGTCAAGAATTAATTTATGATTGTTTAATATTTGAACTTACAACATCTAGGGAAGTCTTGTATTCAAGAATAAATAAAAGATTTTCGCAAATGATTGAAGATGGTTGGTTAGAAGAAGTTAGGGATTTAAAAAATAAAGGATATGATTTAGAAAAGATAAAAGATATCGGCTATACTGAATTAGCAAACTATTTAGATGGGGTACTAGACTTTTATGAAGTTAGTGAATTGATTAAGAAAAAAACAAGAAATTATGCAAAGAGACAAATTACTTGGTTTAAAAATAAGATGAACACAACCCCTATTGAAATGGATTATGATAATTTAGATAACACTTTAAATAATCTAAAACTAGAAATTAATAAATTTTTAAAAGAAACATCTCAAATTTGAGATGTTTTAATATTTTATGCTTGCATTACATATAATATAGTGATACAATTAATACAGATAATACAGATTTGGAGGAAAGATAATGAATTTAAATTCCAATAAAAAAAATATGTTATATCAAGAGATTGCTTTAGAGTATAAAAAATACATTAAACTCAAAGTATTTAATTATGGTGATAAATTGCCATCGGTTAGGCAAATAGCAACTGAGTTTGGTATAAATCCAAATACTGTAAATAAATCATTTCAAGTTTTGGAAGAAGAAGGGTACATAAAAATATATCCTAAAAAAGGTGCATTTGTTATTTATGAAGATAAAAATGATAATATGGATCAGTATTTAAATAATCAAATTCTTGCTCTAAAGAATAGCGGAGTATCTAAAGAAAAGTTAGAGCAAATAATTATAAGAGTATATGGAGGAGACAAATGATAGAAATTAAAAATTTATCTAAAAGTTTTGAAACTAATGAAGTTTTAAAAAATCTATCACTTAAAATTGAAACTGGAAGTATTTTTGGTTTGGTTGGAATTAATGGTGCTGGTAAATCAACTTTGCTTAGACTTTTATCAGGTGTTTATAAGGCTGATAGTGGAACTATTACTTATAATGGTATAGATGTCTTTGATAATCCTATAGTAAAAAAAGAAATTTTCTTTTTACCTGATGAACCGTTTTATTCTACAAATACAACTGGTGCTGATTTATTCGAATTGTATAAGCTTATCTATGATGCTGATGAAGAATTATTTATTAAATATATGCAAATATTTAAATTGAATCCGGTAGCAAAAATAAATAATTTTTCCAAGGGAATGAAAAGACAACTGTTTATTGCCTTAGCAATTTCTATTAAACCAAAATATTTATTGTTGGATGAAGCTTTTGATGGACTTGACCCCCTAGCTAGACTAACATTTAAAAGAGCAATAATAAATCTTGGTGAAGAATTTAATTGCACTATTATTATATCAAGCCACTCTTTAAGAGAATTAGAAGATTTTTGTGATTCATTTGGAATTTTAGATCATGGACAAATTACAAATTCAGGGTCCCTAAGTGATGAAATAGAAAATGTTCATAAATACCAAATAATATTTGATGATGAAGTTGATGAATCATTATTTAGTAATTTTGAATATATTCACTTTTCTAAATTGGGTAGAGTTATCCATATAGTCTTAAAAGGTAATCAAAGAATTATTGAAGAAGAGATTAATAAACTAAACCCTGCTTTTGTAGATAAGATATCTGTTGATTTTGAAGAACTATTTATTTATGAAATAGAAAGTAGAGGTTATTTGAAATGACATTGAAATATTTTAAATATGAATTAAAAAAGTCAATATGGCCGATGATTATTCTTACCATTATGGGTTCATTGTTATATATTCCTCAGCTAATTGCATATAGACTTGATACAAGGCCAAGTTTAATAAATATCACATTATTTTTAATCAACGCGTGTTTAATAGTTCCTATTTATGAATTTTCTTTTCTAACGAAAAAAAGAAGCGTCGATTATTATTATAGTCTACCAGTAAAGAGAAGTTCGATCGTTTTATTTAAATTAATTGCAGGTTTTATTAAAATTCTAATCTCATATACTGTTGTGTTTTTCTTAGGTTTATTAATAATTGTTTTAAAAGAAAATAGTTATTATATTTTGTATTTCTTTGTTTATTATTTAGTTAGTATATTTGTGGCTATGTTTTTATATTCATTTATATCATTTATATTTGTTAGAGCAAATACTATAATAGATGGTATACTTTTCACTATTTTGATAAATGTTGCTGTCTTATTGTTAGTCCTATCTATTGATAAATTAATGTATGATTTATTCACAATTGATTTTATAGTAAATGTAGCAGATCTAACATTCTTTCAACCATTTATGCTAATTAGAGATTTCTTTGAGGAACTTATTTATTATGGTTCAGTAAGCATGGTGCCTTTAAGAGCATCACTAATAGGTAAATACCATCTATTTATCATTTGGTTTTTAATTGCGATAGCAAGTGTTTTTGGTTTACTATATAGTACAAAAGTCGATAAAGCAGAAAGAGCTGAACAAATTTCCAACTCCTATTTTGGATACAGAATATTAATTCCATTAATAACAGTTACATTGATTTATGCAACCAATATTAATCCGTTTGAATATATATCCTATTTTGTTATTTTTGCAGTAATTATGGGAGGCATATTAGTGTTATATATTATCTACCAAAGAACGTTTAAGTTAAAATTAAAATATTGGATTATATTTACAGCTACTGCAATATTTGGTATACTATTAAATATAATATTTAAATAAAGGGGAAGTAAATGTTTAAATTTAATCTTGATATGGGCACAATTATAATAATGCTTTTATTTATAAGTTTTTTCTATGCGACAGTCCGATTTCCTCTTTCCAAAAGAAACAAATTTTTTGGAATTAAAGTTCAAAAATCATTTGAATCTGAAGAGATCTGGCATAAAATTCATGTGATTGCATCACTATGCACAATTCCTTTTCTTCTTATTTTTGGTATTTTGATATTTATAGAAGATTCATTTATACAACTTTTCTACGGTTTTCTTGCAACAATAATCCTTATAATCATTTATTTTATAATACCCGATGTTTCTACAAAAAAATATTTTAAGGAAAAAAAAGAGAAAGAAAAAAAAGAATTAGAAGAACAAATAAAAAAAGAACAAGGCTGGAGATAAAAGTTCCTAGGTTAACTAGGGACTTTTCTTTTTAAAAAATATTCTTTAAAATTAATTCATATAATGGAATAGAGGTAAAATTATGAAGAAATTTTTATTAGTATTTTTTTTATTTCTTGTTTCTTATACAATTAAAAATGTTAGTGCAAGCATAAATATTGATGCAGCAAGTGCAATCTTAATGGAGAAAGATACAAAAAGGATCTTATATGAAAAAAATATCCATAGTAGGTATTTAACTGCATCGATAGCAAAAATTATGACTGCGATTGTAGCAATAGAAAATGGAGAATTAGAAAATTATTATAAAGTTGATGGTGATACTATCAAACAAATTGGGAGTAGTATCTATTTAGGATTAGACCAAGAAGTTAAATTAATTGATTTAATTTATGGTTTAATGTTACGAAGCGGTAATGATGCAGCGTACTTAATTGCTGTTAGTGTAAGTGATAGCTTAGATGAATTTGTTGATTTAATGAATGAGACAGCGAAAAAGATAGGCATGAAATCATCAAGTTTTTCAAACCCATCAGGCCTAGATGAACAAAATGCAAATTATTCAACCGCTTATGATATGGCACTTTTAATGGCTTATGCTTTGAATAATGAAACTTTTAAAAAAGTAACTGGTTCAAGAAACTATACTAGTAAAACTAAATCTGGAGATCTTTTATATTTTGTGAATAAACATCGTTTAATTCAGTCAAAAGATTTTGTAACTGGTGGAAAAACTGGTTATACTGAAAGAGCAAAAAGAACTTTAGTTACTAGTGCTTATAAAGATAATATGGAATTAATTGTTGTAACCTTTAATTGTGGTAATGATTGGAATAGTCATTTAGCACTATTTGATTATGGTTATCAAAATTATGAGATGAAGGTTTTTGCCAGAAGAGAAATCATTAAAGTCAATGATACATTCTATCCAACCCCATATTTAATTAATGATTTAAAATATCCAATAAAAGCAGATGATGAAGTTAAATATGTTATAAAATTATTAAAAAAACCAAGACAAGAACAAATAATAGGAAGAGCTGATATTTATTTAGACGGTAAACTAGTCCATTCAGTAGATATATATAGGTATTATTAGTGAATAAAATCTGGGTTTTAATAGTTTTTATTTGTATTGTTTATGGGGTTATAAGTGGTAATACAGAAGAACTTGTTAGTGCAAGTTTAAATGTTCCAAAGGATACTTTAGAATTATTGATAAAAGTCGGTGGTTTAATAATATTTTATAATGGTCTATTTCAAATAGCAATTGATAGTGGTTTAATTAAAAAAGTTTCTAAATATATCTATCCGATTACTAGATTAATTTTTAAAGATATTAGTAAAGATAGTCTAGTTCATGAATATATAAGTGCAAATATAGTTGCAAATTTATTAGGTCTAGGGATTGCTTCAACTCCCATTGCTCTAAAAGCATTAACAGCTATGAAAGAGGAATTACAAGATAAAAATAAACCATCAAAATCAATGGTTATATTAGTTATGATGAATATCTCCGCTTTCACAATCTTTCCGCTAACTATCTTAAGTGTTAGAAAGATTTATAATGCAAAGATAAATATTGAATTAATTCCTTTATTCATAATTATAAGTTTTATATTAACTGTTGTTTCGATTGTGATTGTGAAAATATGGGGTAAAGAATATGAATAGTTCGTATTTAATCATTGCCTATATAATTCTTGTTTTATTGTTTGGGATATTTAATAAAGTAAATTGTTTTGAATCCTTCTCTATTGGCGTTAAAGATGGTACAAAAACTGTTGTAAACATGTTTACTTATATTATAGGATTTGTTTTTATGATTAAATTAATTGAAGCATCTGGGATATTAGTATTTTTAGAGGAGACAATTTTTAAAAATACATTTTCGCCAGTAATGTTAGTTCAAATGTTAATTAGACCATTTTCAGGATCTAGTAGTTATGTTGTGATGTTAGATATCTATTCAACGCTAGGACCCGATAGTTTTGAAGGGTTATTAAGTACATTTATCCATACGATTAGTGATTCTTCAATTTATATGATAGTCTTTTACTTTGCTGCTATAGGTATAAAAAAATATAAAGGTGTAATTACATTTGGATTAATTATAAATATTTTAGGTTACCTATTATCAATTCTTGCAATCTATATTTTTTTATAGAATGAATAGTAATGATTTGTATAAAACTAATAATGGTGAAAATTTATGAAAAAGGTTCTTTTTATTTTTTTAATACTATTTTTAAGTGCATGTAATGTTCACAATTATAATATAGAATTTTCTGAAAAAATAGTCTTTGATAGCACAAAAGATTTGTATTTTCCAACTCCAATAAAAAACAATTCAGTGTTTATAGGGTTTAGGGTTGTGGAAGATAAAATGTATGAAAAGATCAAGTATAAAAAATATTATGGTAATAATGGTTTAGAAGTATATAAAAATAGTAATGAAATTTATAAAGAGTTAAGTTATGATCTTTTAAAAAATCATCAATATAATGATAAACTTAAATTAAAAGCTGAGTATAGAAGTTTTAGTGATGAAGAATTATTCAAAATTAAAAAAACAAATGAATTATTAAATGTAATTACTGCTAATGAACTAGATGAATACCCAAGAGAAATAACAATTCCTGGTGTTTTAGAAGGTGTAGTAATAGATGAAATTGATAGCTTTGCATTTTATGGAATTGAAGAAATTGTCTTTGTAAATATAGATAATAAAATAGATTATGTAGGTAAATATGCTTTCGCAAATACCCATCTTTATAAGTTAGATTTCAATAAAAATGCAGATGAAACTGCATTTTCTAACACTTTACTTAATGGACAATCCTTTAAACCTTTAGAACTAAATTTTATTACTGATAGCATAAAAAAAGAAGTCTATATAAATGATAGAAAGTTTATTATAGAAATAGATTTAAATGGTGGTAAGATTATTGAAGAAGAACTAGATTTAGGAATATCTAGACCTGTTTTAGAAAATCAAATATTTCTATCATATGAAAATGAATCAGGTAGAGTTATAGAATTTGGTGAAAACAATAATCATTATAGATTTAGTTTAAAAGAATATTTTAGATATGGTCTGGGGTTTAATTATAAAATCAATTCTAAAGAAGTTAGTGATGAAATTTTTCGTTTTAAATACTTAGAAGCAACTGATTCCTACGCACTTTATTTATTAGAAGATAATTTATATTTAAGTAAACTCATTTTACCAAGTATGTATAGGGGTAAGAAAATTACTGAAATCCGTGATTTTAATAATAAATATGTTAGTGAAGTTGTTGTAGGTGAATTTGTAGAAAAAATCAGTGACCTTTTTTCAACTCCTAATCTTAAGAAAATTACTTTGCCAGAAAGTTTAATTGAAATATCAGCTTATGCATTTAGTTCTACTTTACTAACAGATATAAATTTACCTAAAAATATAAGAAAATTACAAGAAGGTGTGTTTGCATATACATTTATAAATAAATTTACTATTCCTGCTACACTCGATTATATTCACGGTTCAAGTTTTGCTAGATGTAAGGATATTAAATTCAATTCAAATAATAATGATTACATAGTCTCGAAAAATCAATCAAGAGTATATTACAAAGATTTAAATTATTTGGCTCTTTGTTCATCTAATTATGAATTAGAGATTATTGATTTAACGGGAGTAAAAGAAATAGGTGAAGGTGTATTTAGTTATTATAATATTTTAAGTTTTAAAAATTACGATTATTTAAAATATATCAATGACAAGGCATTTTATAATTCATATATTGTAAGACCAAATATATTAGATGATCTAGATTATCTTAGTGATACTGCTTTTTTAGACGCAAGAATTAAAATATGAGCAAAAATAGTAGAATTAATACAAAAAATATAAATATAACTTGAATTATTTTAAATATTTAATATAATATAACTTGAGGAATTTTTTTATGGAGAGATTACAAAAAATAATAGCTAGAAGTGGACTTTGTTCTAGACGAAAAGCAGAAGAATTAATAAAGAATGGTGCAGTTGAAGTTAATGGTGTTGTAGTAACAGAATTAGGTTCAAAAGCTTCATATGAAGATATTATAAAAGTCAATGGTGAACAAATATTTGTTCAAGAGTTTATCTACTTAGTCATGAATAAACCGCGCGGTGTAATTTCTGCCGTTAATGACGATAAAGGAAGAGATACTGTTATTTCTATTTTACCTGGTGAACTAAGGAATAAAGGCTTATATCCTGTTGGTAGACTTGATTACGATACTAAAGGTGTAATACTGCTAACAAATGATGGTAGTTTTATGAATGAATTAGTTGGCCCTAATTCTAATTTAGAGAAAGAATATTTAGTAAGGCTTGATGGAATAATTTCTAAGGAAGAACTTAGATTGATGCAATATGGTGTAGAGATCGAAGGTTATAAAACTAGAAATTGTAGAACATATTTTCAATCTAAGGATATGAAAAATAATTCTTGTTTAGTGGGAATTGTTTTAAAAGAAGGTAAATACCATCAAGTTAAAAAAATGTTTGATGCAGTCGGTTATCCTGTTAAAAGGTTAACCAGAATTAGATTTGGAGAAATTAATACAGAAGGTCTTGCGGAAGGACAAGTGCGTGCACTTACCCCTCACGAAGTAAAAAGACTATTTGTACTCTCCAAATAGATAGTAATGATAGGATTGAACATTTGTGTTTGGGATGAAAAATTACAAAAATTCTTAAAAATCGCAAGTTTTTTAAGAAATGATTGAGTTTTTAAAGTTTCTATGGTATAATAGGGAGATAATTTTAGAGGTGCGATATGAGTTGGCAAATTGCTATTGATGGTCCTGCTGGAGCAGGGAAGAGTACCATAGCGAAAATGCTAGCTGAGGCTATCGGCTTTGAGTATATTGATACTGGAGCAATGTATAGAGCAGTTACATTAAAAGCTATGGACCTAAAAATCAATATGTACGAGGAAGAAGAGTACAAGTTTCTCAATGAAACTAAGTTTGATTTTATTAACCAAGATTTATACCTTGATGGTGTAAACGTTAGTAATAAAATTAGAACCTTAGAGATCTCCAATAATGTTTCTTTAGTCGCCAGCATTGGCTATGTTAGAAATAAATTAGTAGCTTTGCAAAGAGAGCTAGCAGGGATTAAGAATGTTGTAATGGATGGCCGTGATATAGGTAGTGTAGTTTTACCTAATGCGGATCTAAAAATCTATTTAACTGCTACTTTAGAAGAAAGAGCTAGGCGGAGAATGTACGAACGCCTTGACAAAGGACTAGAACATCAAAGTTTAGAAGAGACAATTAAAGAAATTGAAGAAAGAGACTACAAAGATAGCAATCGACCTATTAACCCTTTAGCTGTTCCGAAAGATGCAATAATTATTGATTCATCGGAGATTGATGCTAAAAAAGTCGTTGATAAAATCATTAAGTTAGTTTTACAGAGAGGTTACAAAATGGAAAACAAAAAGAAAACAACAAAGGAAGTTGCAAAAACACCTAATCAAGAAATTTTAAATCAGGGAGTAGAAGTATTAAAATTAACTCCTACAGTTACTAAATTACTTACAGAAGCTGAAGTAACTAAAGTAAGTGATCTAGTAAGCAAAACAGATAATGAATTATTACAATTACCTGGAATTGCAGCGAAACGCCTAGAAACAATAAAAGAAAAATTAGCTGAACTAGGCCTTAGTTTAGCAGGGGAAGTAGTTGTAGAAAATAAAAAATCAGAGAAGAAAGTTAAGGAAGAACCTACTATGGAAAAAGTTGAAGTTGTAGAAACTAAAGAAGAAACAAAAGTTGAAGAAGTTAAAACAGAAGAAGTTGTTGAAGAAACAAAAGTTGAAGAAGCAGACGAAGAAGATGAAGTAGATGTTGATGATGAAGATGACGATACTGAAGAAGATTCAGATGAATCTACACAAGAAGGTAAAACGAAATATCGTACATTACAAGTTGTAGCAGGTAGAGTTGTTGAAGTTATTGAAGCTAAAGAAGCTTTCTCAAAAGGAAACAAACAATTTAAAGCTAAACCTGAAAGAGTTTTAATTGAACTTGAAGATGGTCAACAAGGATTCTTGTTTAGAAAAGATACAGCTGATATTAGAGAAGATGAAGAATTATTTGATTTATTCTTCGAAGGTGATAATGTTCAAGTTGTCATCAAAAAGATCTATCCTGATGGTGGGAAATTCATATTCTCAACTATATTATTAAAGATGAGAGATGAATTAAAGAGATATAGTGAAGTGATTGAAAATCATGGAACAATTACTGCTAAGGTTGTGAAAAAATTAAGCACTGGATATTTATTAAAAGATGGTGAATTCTCATGCTTATTACCTGAATCACAAATTTTAAAATCTGAAAAAGATGAAGATTTAATCGGAAAAGAAATTGAAGTATCTCCAATCCGTATTGACTATGGACGTATTCGTTTAATAGTATCACAAACAGTTGCTCATTCAATTAAAGTTCGTGAAGAGAAAAAATCATTCTTAGAAACTGTTAATGTTGGTGATGTATTTGATGGTACTGTTAAAAACATCGAATCATATGGTGCATTTGTTGAAATCGGAAATGGTGTAGAAGGATTATTACATATTTCTGAATTAGATCATTACAGAGTATTTAAAGTTGAAAAAGTTGTTAAACCAGGTGACACTGTAAAAGTTAAAGTAATTAAGATTGAAAATGATCATATTGGTTTATCACGTAAAGCTTTAATCCCTAATTATTGGGTAGAATTCACATCACAACATAATGTAGGTTCAGTTGTAGAAGTTAAAGTTAATGAAATTAACAATGCTGGTATTGTTGTTGAATTAGCTGAAAATGTAACTGGATTCTTACCAAGAAGTGAATTCTCATATGAAAGAGATGTTAACATTAATGATTTTCTTAATGTAGGAGATACATTAGAAGCAAAAATTATTGAAATTGATGTCCATAAGAAAAGAATTATTCTTTCTAAAAAACAACTTACAGAAAATCCATGGGAAACAGTTAGTTTAAAAACTGGTGAATTTATTGAAGTTGAAGTTACAAAAGAATTAAAAGATGGATTTAAAGTCCAATATGGTGAAATTTCTGGATATTTACCAAAAGCAAGCATTAACCAAGATAAGACAGTTAATGTTGGTGAAGCTATAAAAGTAAGAGTTAGATCGTTTGATGCTAATAGCACAAGATTTATTGTTCAATTACGTCATGAACAAGAAAGATTCCAAGAACGTGAAGTTTATGGTAAGTTTACTAAACAACCACAAGATAAGCTAACAAGTTCATTTGGAGATATCTTACAAGCTCACAAGAAAAAGAAGTAGGTATAATATGCGTGGAGTTGTAGCTATAGTTGGAAGACCAAATGTCGGTAAATCTAGTTTATTTAACCGCATTATTGGCGAAAGATTATCAATTACAGATGATGCTAGCGGAATAACAAGAGATCGAATATATAGTAAGACTTCATGGCTAAACCAAGAATTTAGAGTTATTGACACGGGAGGGATCATCTTAAAAGATGAGCCCTTTTCTAAAGAAATAAGAGCTCAAGCCGAACTTGCTATAGATGAAGCTGATGTAATAGTTATGGTTGTTGACGTAAGAACTGGTGTTACATATGAAGATCTTGATGTTATTAATATTTTAAACAAGAGTGATAAACCATTAATAGTTGTTGCTAATAAAGTTGACGATAATATTTTTGTGGACCAAATATATGATTTTTATTCTATGGGGGTAGAAATTGTAATGCCAGTCTCTGCGCTTCATGGTATTGGAGTTGGAGATTTATTAGATAAGGTTGTAGAATTATTACCCGAAGCAAGAAAAGATCAATATGGTGAAGGTGTTATTAAGTTTTGTCTTATAGGCCAACCAAATGTTGGGAAATCTACTCTTGCTAACGCAATTATAGGTGAAGACAGAACAATAGTAAGCGATATCCCTGGAACAACAAGGGATTCGGTTGATACAGTATTTACTAGAAATCAGAATAAATATGTAGTAATAGATACTGCAGGTATTAGAAAACAAGGCAAAATTTACGAGAATGCTGAAAAATATAGTGTCCTAAGGGCTATGGCAGCCATAGAAAGAAGCGATATTGCAATTTTAGTTTTAGATGGTACTGAAGAGATAACAGAACAAGATAAAAGAATTGCAGGCTTTGCAAGAGATAATAATCGTGCAATGATTATAGTTGTTAATAAATGGGATATTGTAGAAAAAGATGATAAAACAATGAATTTATTTATTGAAAAAATTAGAAATAATTTCTTATTTATAGATTTTGCTCCAATAGTATTCTTATCTGCTATAAATAAACAAAGAATTCATTTATTGTTAGATGAAATAGATAATGTTTATGATAATTTTACTAGAAGAGTTCCGACTAATATCTTAAATGATATATTAATGGATGCTGTGCTTATTAATCAACCTCCAATATTTAATGGGAATAGATTAAGATTAAGTTATTCGACTCAAGAAGATGTAATGCCACCTTCATTTGTTTTATTTGTAAATAATGAAAAACATATGCATTTTTCATATCTTCGTTATTTAGAAAATCAAATTAGAAGAACCTTTAAATTTGAAGGTTGTCCTATTAAATTTATTTTAAGAAAAAAGGAGTAGATATGGAAAAATTAACTATAATTGGAGCTGGTAGTTGGGGAACTGCTCTAGCAAGAATTGTTAGTGATAATAATTACCCCGTTATTTTATATGATGTAAATCAAGATGTTGTTGATGAAATTAATACCCATCACACAAATAAAGATAAACTTCCAAATGGAGTTTTAAATAAATATGTAAGTGCAACAACTGATCTAGATTATGCAATTAATTATTGCGATATTATTGTTTTAGTAGTGCCAACAGCTGTAAGTAGACTAGTATTAAAACAAATAAATTCAGTCATTAAAACCCCTAAACTATTTGTAAATGCCTCAAAAGGTATTGAACCAGATACTTATAAAAGAGTATCAGAAATAGTTTATGAAGAAGTACACAATGATTTTATAAGTGGATTTGTTGCTTTAAGTGGTCCAAGTCATGCAGAAGAAGTTATCTTGAGAATGCTAACTGTTGTTACTGCTACTAGTACAAATGTTGAGCATGCAAAGATTATTCAAAGAATTTTCTCAAACCAAAGTTATTTTAGAGTCTATGGCCAAACTGATTTAGTTGGTGTTGAACTATGTTCTTCACTAAAAAATATTATTGCTATTGCATCTGGTATGATAGCAGGTCTTGGTTATGGTGATAATACAAGAGCTGCACTTATTACTAGAGGTTTAGTTGAAATGAAAAGAATTGCAACAACCTTAGGTGCAGAAGAAATGACAGTTTACGGCTTAGCAGGTCTTGGAGATTTAGTTGTAACATGTACATCAACTCATTCAAGAAACTATCAAGCAGGATATAAAATAGGGAATGGTAAAGATCTAAATCAAGCATTATCAGAAATGACGATGGTTGTGGAAGGTGCTAGGAGTGCTGTTGCAGCTCATCAAATTATTAAAAAATATAATATTTATGCACCAATTATAGAGTCTGTATATGATGTAATCTACAATAAAAAAGATCCTAAAGAAAGAATAGCAGACTTAATGAAAAATGATTTAAAACTAGAAGATATTTAAAGAGCGGAAAAATTTTCCCGCTTTTTTGTTTAAAACTTAATTATCTAAAATGCCTCTTTTTTATTTTACATTATACTTTTAAGTTTCCCCATTTTGTATAATACCTATTATATAAACATTAAAAATGAACTACTACAATTATTATAGCAGTTCATTTTTTTATCTGGGTATGACAAAATAGAGAATGCCTAAATTTCGACTTTCCCAGATTTATATATATGGTTTTCTTATTTAAATCTTTATTCCATTTAAAGTAAATAAATTCCGTTCTCTTTTTTTCTTTATTCTTATAAACTCTTTGTTTATATTTTCTTTTATAATTGATACTACCTCAACTATTCCTCTAATTATCTGATAATAATAATGAAGTTGTTGTAAAGGTGGTAGACATAGGCTTTTATCCCGAAGATGAAGTACCTTTCCCATTAAATAAAATTAAATCTATCATAAGAAAAAGCGATGAAACAGATAATGATTTCTAAAAATAATTTTTAAAAATAATGGTATCTAAGTATTGATGTCATTTTTCATTAAATAAACTATGTCATTTACATAAATTGACTATGTTTTACAGATTCATTTATTCATTTTTAAATTTAAGAAATTTAAAGTCACCATTGTCATATACTTAATTGAGGTGAGAAAATGAACTTTGGTAGATTAATGCAATTGATTGCTCAAAACAATATCAATCCTGAAGATGTATTTGCTTTAGTAGAAAGAATAAAAAGTTCTAATCTAAAAGATGAAAATAATTTAAGATCTATTATCCAAGATGTAAGTAAAATTGCAGGTAAAAAAATCGATAAACAAAAAGAAGATGAATTAGTAAAGAAAATTCTAACCGATGGAATCGGTGAGGATGTCTTTGATTTACTGTAAATATTCGCATAATTTATATAATAACTTCATATTATTAGATAGATATTATAGAAGGTGAGGAATATATGAGTGATAGTATAATTCGTAATGTTGTTTACAGAACTAATGGGGAAATGTATATAGGCGTTGTTGGTTCTGTTAGGAGTGGGAAATCTTTATTTATTAGAAAATTTATAGAAAATAAGGTTTTGCCATATGTAGGAGCTGATCTTAAGAATAACATAATTGACGATCTACCTCAAAGTGCTGAAGGTAGAACAATCATGACTGTTGAACCTAAGTTTGTTCCAGCTAACCCTGCTAATATTACAATTGAAAAGGACTTAAAACTAAATATTAGATTAGTTGATTGTGTAGGGTATATTATTCCTTCATCAAAAGGATATAAGAATGATGACCAAACCCCAAGACTAGTAAGGACTCCTTGGTTTAGTGAAAACATTCCTTTTGAAGAAGCAGCTAGCATTGGGACTAAGAAAGTAATTGAAAACCATTCGCATATAGGAATTTTAATGACAAGCGATGGTAGTTTTGGTGAGTTTACTCGAGGAGATTATGAAGCGGTTGAAGAAGAGTTAGTTGAAGAATTGCTTAATCTAGATAAACCGTTTGTAATTGTATTAAATACTTCACAAGTAAATAGTGATGCAACAAAGGCATTAGTAAAAGATTTAATTGAGAAATATCAAGTGAGCGTAGTTGCGGTTGATGTAAGTAATCTTACAAATAATGATATTGATAAGATATTAAAAGAAGCATTAAACGAATTTGATATATCTAAACTAGATATTAAAGTACCTAGTTGGTTAACAGTGTTAAATGATGATCATAAAGCTAAAAGTGAATTTAATGACATTATTGCAGATGTAACTGGAGAATTTAGAAAGTTCAAACATGTAAATTTAATTAAAGAAAAATTATCAGAATGCGAATTATTTGATTCAGTTGAGCTTACATCGCTAGATAGTGGTACTGGTGAAGTTGTGATTGAAATTACTTTGGGTGATGATTTATATAATGGAATTGTGGAAGAAATAATTGGTGATGCCATTAATGATAGAGGTAAATTTATTGACTTACTTCAGGATGCAACAAGTGCGCAAAAAGAATATGCAAATTATAAGAGTGCACTTGAAGCGGTAAAAAATACCGGTTATGGAATTGCAATCCCGCAAGTAGAAAATATGGTTCTAGAAACTCCAGAGGTTATAAAACAAGGTACGCGTTATGGGGTAAGATTAAGAGCGCAAGCACCATCAATTCATATGATTAAAGTAGATGTAGAATCATCATTTGAACCTATAATTGGTAGTGAGGAACAATCAAAGAAATTACTTGAGAAAATGCTAGAAGATTATGAAAATAATCCTAATGAAATTTGGAATTCTGAAATATTTGGAAGAAAACTAAGTGAAGTAGTTAATGATGGAGTAAAAGCTAAAATTTATATGCTACCTGAAAATATTCAATATAAAGTTAAAGAAAGTCTAGAAAAAATAGTCAATAAAGGTAGAGGCGGAATTATCGCAATTATCTTATAAAATAAAAATGCGAGTAAAAATTTTACTCGTTTTTTTGTTATCTCCTTGAGATTTGTCGATTTTAATGTTATACTAAAAATACATTTCTTAGGAGTTATAAACTATGAAAAGAGAAGAATATTTAGAAAAAATAAAACTTAAAACCGGTGTAGACAAAAAGTATATAGATATAGTTATAAAAGAATATTTAGAATTATTAAAAGAAAAAATTATAACTGAGAAAAAAGCAAGTATAACAAATTTTGGTACATTTAATTTAAGAACAACAAAACCTCATACTATATTTAGTCCAGTAGATGGCTCAAAGATTAAAAGTGAGGGGGTTAATAGAATCTATTTTTCAACGAGCAAAGATTTTCAAAATAAATTATAAGAGGTAATTTTATGGAAACTATCAAAAGATTATATCATAATATTGGTGATGGCAAATCTAGTAATGTACTTGATGCTATAATGAGTAATGATTGTAAATTTGTTATTAAGTATATTGAAGATGGTAATGACATTCATTATACTGATGATAAAGGTGAAAGTTTCCTTCATAAAGCTGCAAGAAATAATAATTATGAAATCGTAGACTTGTTGATAAGATTAGGACTTGACTTAAATGCGAAAAATAATTTTCATGATACACCACTTCATTTAGCCGTTCAGTTTAATAATTTAATTATAGTAGATCGACTAATTTTTAAAGGTGCTTATGTAAATGTGAAAAACAAAAAGAAGATTTCTCCCCTACATTTAGCTGCTAAAGGAGGAAGAATTGAAATTATAAACCTATTAATTTCAAATCAGGCAAAAATTAGTGCTAATGATGAAAATGGTGTTAAACCTATTCATTATGCTACACAAAGTGGTAATGAAGAAGTAATCAGAATCTTGCTAAATAATGGGGCTAGTCTAAATGATTTTGATGATCGTAAAAATACAGTATTACATCATACATGTTTTACTGGTAATGATGAATTGGTTGCCTTTATTTTAAGATATTTATCTGTATCAGATTTAAGAAATATCTATGGTAATACAGCTCTTCATACTGCTGCACATTATTGCCATAAACAAACACTTGAATTATTAGTTAAAAATGGTTATAACCCTACTTTATTAAATGATAATCTTCAAAGTCCGCTTGATATAGCTATTAAGTATAATGTGAAAGAAAATTCTGATTTCTTAAAAACATATATGCTGAGTAGAGAATACAAGAGATTAATGAAAAGTGGAGAAATATATAATGCAGCAGCAAATGCAAATTTGCAGTTATTAATTCAAAAGATAAATAGTAATAACATAAATCAACTAGACTATTTTGGTAGATCTGTTTTATACTATGCAATTTGTAGTGAATCCTTGGAATCAATTGAATTCTTAGTCAAAAAGGGAGCTAATATAAAGGTTATAGATGAACATGGCCAATCAGCATTATTGATTGCTATGTATACTGAAAACCTAAAAATTATAGAATTTTTTTTGAGAAATAATGCTGATGTAAATGAAATTTTCTATAATCGTAGTTATTTATATCGAAGTATTACTAGAGATAGTTATGATTTAACAAAATTATTAATAAGTTATAATGCTGATATAACTTATATTGATTATAAATATAGAACAATATTTTCTTATGCGCTTGAATATGCTAGTGATGATATTATAGAATTATTAGTTGATCGAGGTGCAAATATGATTTAATCTCATTTTTAATGAGATTTTTCATTTATTACTAATAATTCTAGGATAATTTCATATTATTTAGTATGAGAAAAATTGCACCATTTTTAATTTTATTAATATTTTTTATTTTTGTCATATTAGTAATTTCTAAGTTTAGTGGAATGGAACATAAAATTGAATATGTTTCAACTTTGGAAAATACAGATCAAGAGATAATAAAGGTTTGCGTTCTAAATGATGATCAACAATTAGTTTTAATTGATACTAATAAACATACTGATGAAAATATATATATTTATGTATTAAAACTTTTCGATCACTATAGAAACAATCTACCAGCAAGTTATAAATCACCACTAAAAGGGAATTTTGAAATAGAAAAAGTAAGAAAAGATAAAGATATACTCTATATTGATTTAAAAATGCAATATTTTGAAGCAGGATTAAATGAGTTTTTAAGTGGTCTTGTTTGGTCTTATCATGATTTAGGTATAAATAAACTATATCTAGACATTAATGGTAATAAATTTTCTCTTGAAAGAAATCATAATATTAATTCAGTAATCGTTGGTGAAGATATTTATAATAATGAAAAACAAATAATTTACTATGAAAACGGAAATGAAATTATACCTGTTACTTACTTCCATAAACAAGATAAACTAAGCTTTTTATTAAATAAAATAGCATCTAAGTATCAAGAAATAAAATATGATTTTGAAATCGTAGATAAATTTCTTGTAGTAAGTATAGAAGATCCAAATAATTCGTTAAGCGAAGCTGCTATTAGATTGATTATTAGAAGTATCGAACAAATAGGAGAATTTGATGAAATAGTTATTATAATAAATGATATAGATGTTTATAACTTATGACTCTTGGTAATTTATCCAAGAGTTTTTTAATTAATTTTAAAGATTTTATATTTGAAATCAAGAGTTTTATTTTTTCATTTCGTTGCTTTATTTTCTCATTTAATATATAATTAACTAGATTAAATAGAGGAGAAGTAGATGAAGAAATTAATTAAATCAATACTTGTAATATTAATATTTTTTACAAGTGCGTGTACAAAAACGGACGAAAACCAGCAAAAGATTAATTATGAAGAGTACTTATATAATTATAATGCTACAGTTTCAAATATTGAAAGATTCTATAAATTTACTGGAACAGCTAAAACATTAGATCAAGGTTATGAATTAACTGTTGATTTGAAGCCAGTGAGAGAACTAGCAACTCATAATTTAGAATTAAAAATAAAATATCATGTGCGTTATAAACTAGAAAATAGTGATGAAGTAATAAATATGAATCATGAATATAATTTTTTATTTTCAAGAACTGACTCTACTAGTAAAACTATCATAAACGATATGGTAAAAACTAAAGTAGTTGATTTAGAAACAATCGGCGTTGAAATTATTGAAGCAACTGGAAAAATTTATACTTTTAGAAAAGTTGATTTTGATACTGGTTTTGTAATTAATGAATTACAGAACAAAGAAAATTATGATAAATTTATAGCCGCAATTAATAAATTTGAAAACAATCTTAATATAAACTATATTAATATGTATAATAATGTTTCGAATAAGTACACTTATGATAATCAAAAAACATCTAGTGATAGCAATTCATCAAGATTAAAAATTATTTTTAATCCATTTTATTTTGAATCATATGCATATGGTAAGAGAGATATTATTAGAGAAGAAGATGGTAAGTTTTACGAATTTATTATTCGTGATTTTAAACAAGGTGATTTACAAGTTGTAGACAAATATTTAGTAGATGAATCTGAGTATGTTGATTATATGGATAGTAGCGATTATTTAGAATCAATGGGATTTGACGAAGAAGAAATTGATTATAAATTAATAAAGATAGAAATCTTAGAAAATTTTGTTCTTACTGGTTATTTAAAAGATTTTTTAGATGAAGATACTTTTGCTGGATTACTAGCAATATATGAGTTGTTAGGAATATCTGAATCAGTTTTAAATAATGCAAAATATGAAATTACTCTTATTTTAAAAGACAATTTTATAAGTATTGAGACCGTATTAAATATTGATGTTGAAACTAATGGACTAAAAAGTCTAGAAGCTAAAACTATAAACACGATTGACTTCAATGAATTTGCTGTTTATGATTTATGGGATGAAGATAAATATCTAATAAGAGAAAGATATTAAAGAAATCTCTATTACAATTAAAGAAATCTCTATTACATGTATCACTTGATTTTTTTTAAAAAAGGGAGTATTATATATATTGTATAATTTCTTATTATAGAGGTTTAAATATGGATTTACTTTTCGCAAGCTCGAATAAAAATAAGGTTGAAGAAGTTAAACTAATTTTCAATAAACACAATATAATTTCTTTAGCTGATTTAAATGATTATGACGAGGTTGATGAGAATGGTTCAAGTTTTCATGAAAATGCTTATCTTAAAGCTAAATACTTTTATGATAAGTATAAAATAGCTGTATTTGCTGATGATTCTGGATTGGTAGTGGAAGCATTAAATGGGAATCCAGGGATTAGAAGTGCAAGATATAGTGGTGAAAATGCAACATATTTAAGTAATAATCTAAAGTTACTTGCTGAATTAAAAGATAAAACAAATAGACATGCCTATTTTATATCAGTAATTTGCTTTATAGATGAATCCGGAGAAGTACATTATTTTGAAGGCAGAGTGGATGGTGAGATATCACAATCTATTCAAAGTGATAATGGCTTTGGTTATGATCCGATTTTTTATTTGCCTGAATATAATAAGACATTTGCAGAGCTAGGAAGCGAAAAAAATAAAATCTCACATAGAGCAAAAGCACTTTTTAGCTTAAACAAATTTTTAAAAAGGGAAGTGTAATATAATGGAAGATATCATTATTAAAGATTTTAAATATATTTTAAATGCAAAGAATGTCAAGGTTGTAGAAAGATTAATGGGCGGTATGAGCAATTATACCTATGTTGTTGAAGCTGATGAAATACTTTATACATTCAGAATTCCTGGAGAATATAGTGAGCATTTTGTTGATCGTGTTGTAGAAAAAGAAAATATAAAGCAAGTCGAAAAATTAGGAATTACAAATGATACAATTTATTTAAATACTGTCGATGGTAAAAAAATTGCTTCATATATTCCTGGTGTTCCTTTATCAACAATTGATGAATATTTATATCCATATGATAAAGTAGCAGATGCCCTAAAGATTATACATGGTTCTAAACTAACTGCTGTTAATGACTATGAACCATTTAAGAGATTAGAGAATTATGAAAACATCTGTAAAGATTTAAAATTTGTTCATAATGAGGAATATTTAAAACAAAAAGAATATTTCTTTACATTTAAAGAATATTTAGAAAATACTCCAAAAGTATTAACTCACGGAGATAGTCAACCGTCAAATTTTGTTTTAACAGAAGATAAAATTTTAGTTGTTGATTTTGAGTTTTGTGCAAACAATGACCCTATTTATGATATCGCTTGTTTCGCAAATAAACGCTATGAAGATGGTTTAAAGTTACTTCATGTATATTACAAAAACCCTAGTGAAGATGAATTATTAAGATTCCATTTATGGAGAGCATTCCAATGTTTCCAATGGTATAATGTTGCAACGTTTAAAGATATGGTTGGTATGAGTAAAACATTGCATATTGATTTTAAAAAGGTTGCCAAACATTATTTAGAATTAATTATCTTTTTATTAAACAAAGTCAGAAAATAGATTTTTTTAAGAATTTTAATAAAAAACTATTACAAATCATAAATATTACTTTACATTTGTCTTAGTCTATGTTATAATATATAAGAATTTGAGCGTGGAAGGAGGGACGATGATAAATGCCTAAAACTGTAGTTCGTGAAAATGAGACAATTGAAGATGCTCTTAAACGTTTTAAAAGAGATGTTTCCAGAAACGGAGTCCTAGCTGAAGCGCGCAAGCGAGAACATTTCTTAAAACCTAGTGATATTAAGAAGATGAAACAAAGAGCCGCACGAAAAAAGAAAACATTTAATCGTTCTCGTTAATTAAAGAATAAACCGTATATACGGTTTTTTTCTTTTTCTGGGGGTCTTTATAATTAATTTAACTTATTTTTCATATAAATTATTAGAGGTGATCTAATGAAAAATGAAATTAATGTAAAGATTTCTATTTATAGAGACAATCGCATAATAATTGAAAATTATCAAAAGCTTTTAGATTTATCTGAAGAATTAATAAAAGTAGATATTTATTCTATTTATGGAGACTTTTTAAAATTAAAACAAATGGATAACTATATGATTGAAATCATTGGTAATATAAATAGAGTGGTTATTCATGAATAGGATTAAAAAGTTTCACTGCTATTTAGATAAATCAAATTTAGAACTTTTAAGTAAATTTAAAATTTATAATTTAAAAGTTATAGATGATTATTTAAGTTTTTATTGTGATAAATTTACTTTAGATCAATTGTCTACAATTATTGAAGTAGAATATGAAGAAGTTTTAGTAATTAAAATTAAAAGGTTTTTTAGAAAATATTTAATTAGCATATTAGGTATATGTTTAATTATTTTAGCTTTAGTTAATCAAAGTAAAAGTATTGTTGGAGTAAGATTTACAAATAGTGATACTTACAATGAAGAAATATTAAATTATTTAGATAAATATTATAAAAAAATAGGACCATTTTCCTATCTTAATTCCGATCTAACAATCATTAACACTGATCTTAGAAAAACATTTTACCAATATGAATGGATTGGAATAAGAAAAAATGGTGCGTATTTATATATAGATATAAAAGAAATCAAAAACATTAGCTATGAAAATGATCCAAGAGAAGGTTCATATTATGCAAAGATAGATGGAATAATCAAAAGATATCATGTAGAAAAAGGAATTATCTTAATACAAGAAGAACAATATATTGCAAAAGGTGAAAAATTGATAAGTGGTGAAATCCCTTATCAAAATGGTGAAATAAAGAATATTAGAGCTAAGGGTTATGTAATTGCTGAAGTATTACAGTATAAAGAATTTTATATTCCAAAAGAAAATTTAAGTATTATTAAAACTGGTAAAATAGTAAGAGGTACTGAACTATATGTATTTGGTATAAGATTTGGAAAAAGTAAAAATAAATTTCAAGAATTTGAAAAAGAAGAAAAAATCACATTTAATCTATTTAATATTATTCAAAAAAAAGAAGTAGATTATTATGAAACAAAATATGTGAAAGATATTTACTATGAAGCAGATGCTATTGAATATGCGAAAAGCATGGTTTTAAAAGAGTTTAAATTAAATAAAGTAAATCCATTTGAGAAAATAATATTTAATGAATTGGTAAAAATAGAATTAGATGGAAATAATTATTATGTAAAATTAATCGTGAAAACATATGAAAATATAGCAGAGTTTATTCCAGATGAAATAAGACAATAGACAATAAAAATTTGCTGTGATATAATAATAATTAGGATGGTAATATATGCAAAAATATACAAAAATATATCATTTTTCTAACCCTAAAAGCGAAAGAACTATTTTAGGTCCTGGGAATAAAATACTAAAAATAATCGAAGACTTTTATAAGGAAGAAATACTTGTAAATTATTCTGATGTTGAAGTAAAGGAAGATTCCAAACATTTAGATATTTTAACTATTTTATTTACTACTTTAGAAGCTGTTATTAGCAATAAAAATGAGTTAAGTGAGATAGATGTTGTAAGTATTTTAAATAATATAAGTTTAGATAATTATAAAAAAATTATAAATTTATATTCTAAAAAAGAAATCCTAATTACTACAAATAGTGGTAAAGTTATCTATCCAAGGACTTTATCACAAAAATTATATATTGATACATTAGATAAAAATGATGTAGTTTTTGCTGTTGGTCCAGCTGGAACTGGTAAAACATTTTTAGCTGTAATGTATGCAGTTAGTAGATTAAAAGCAAACGAATTTAGGAAAATTATTTTAGTTAGACCTGTTGTTGAAGCGGGGGAAAAACTTGGTTATCTACCAGGCGATTTAAAGGAAAAAATTGATCCTTATTTAGTACCTTTATATGATGGATTATATGAAGCTTTAGGAAAAGAACAAGTTGAAAAATTACTTGAAAAAGGTATTATCGAAGTTGCTCCACTTGCTTATATGCGAGGAAGAACTCTAGAAAATTCTTTAGTCATTTTAGATGAAGCTCAAAACACATCTATCTTACAAATGAAGATGTTTCTTACAAGACTAGGTTATCAATCAAAGATGATTATTACAGGCGATATAACGCAAATTGATCTTCCTTTTAATACTATTTCTGGATTGATTCACGCTGTAAAAATATTGGATGAAGTAAATAGATTAAAGATTGTAAACTTTAATAAGCATGATGTTATGCGTCATCCTCTTGTTCAAAGAATTATTGAAAGGTACGATAAAAATGGAGATTAGTGTTTTTAATAATTATCCAAATGAAATAGAATTTAATTATGAAAAAATAATAAATGATATTAGTAAATATTTTGATATAGACAAACATGCATCTGTTATTTTAGTAGATAATTCAGTAATTCATGAAATTAATAAACAATACCGTGCTAAAGATTATCCAACCGATGTTATTTCTTTTGAAGAAGCTGAAGAGGATTATCTTGGAGAGATATTTATAAGTATAGATAAAACTTATGAGCAAGCAAAAACATATGGACATAGTGTTGAAAGAGAATTTGCATTTTTATTAGTGCATGGTTTATTACATCTACAAGGTTATGATCATGAAACAAAAGAAGAAGAAAAGATAATGTTTGATAAACAAAATGAAATATTAGATATTTTAAATTATAGGAGAGAAAATAAATAATGAAATTAGACGAAACAATGTATAAGCATGTCCTAGCAGCTTATAAAAATGCATATACTCCATATTCTAAATTTAATGTTGGAGCAGTGCTTAAACTTAAAAATGGCGAATATATTACTGGTTCTAATATTGAAAATGCATCATATGGTCTATCAAATTGTGCTGAAAGATCAGCATTATTTAGAGCATATTCGAAAGGTATTAGAAAAGATGATATAGAGGCAATAATGGTTGTCGGTAATACTGAAGGACCTATTTCTCCATGTGGAGCTTGTAGACAAGTTATGAGTGAATTAATGGATTTAGATTCTAAAGTTTTTCTAACAAATTTAAACAAAGATATAAAAGAATATACAGTTAGAGAATTATTACCATATAGTTTCTCTGAAGGAGACTTAAAACATGAATAATAATTTTAGAAGTGGTTTTGTTGCTTTAATTGGAAGACCTAATGTTGGTAAATCAACATTTATAAATAAAATTATGCAACAAAAAATATCGATAATTTCCCCAAAACCACAAACTACTAGAAATCAAATACGAGGAATTTATACAACTGATAATGAACAAATAATCTTTATTGACACTCCAGGTGTTCACAAACCCAAAAATCAATTAGGTGAATATATGAACAAAGAGTCCCTATCTACACTAAGAGATGTTGATTTAATTCTTTGGATTATTGATGGTAGTGAAGATTATGGTAGAGGCGATGAGTTTTTATTAGATGAGTTTAAAAATATAAAAACTAAAATTATTCTTGTTGTTAATAAAATTGATCTAATTAAAAACAAACAGAAGTTAATGGAAAATATCATTAAGTTCACAGAAAATTATGAGTTTGAAGCTGTTTATTATATAAGTGCATTAAATGGTGATAATATTGATTTATTACTAAATAAGATTTCAAGTCAACTAGAAAATGGTCCTATGTATTATCCGAAAGATCAAGTTAGTGATCACCCTGAGCATTTTATTATTTCAGAAATTATAAGAGAAAAAGTTTTACTTTTAACAAGGGAAGAAGTTCCTCATTCTATAGCAGTTATTATAGAAGAAATGAAGCAAGATTTAGAAAATATTAACCTAATGAATATTAGAGCAACTATATTTGTAGAAAGAGCATCCCAAAAGAAGATTATTATCGGCAATAAAGGCGAGATGATAAAAAATATAGGTACTCTAGCAAGAAAAGAAATTGTTATGATTTTAGGTCAAAAAGTCTTTCTAGAACTTTGGGTAAAAGTTGAATCAGACTGGCGTAATCGAAAAACACAAATGAAAAGAATGGGTTATGATTTGGTAAAATAATCTATCTTGTATAAAATTTAGGAAATAGAAAAATATATTGTTAAAGGAGAGTAACAATATGAAAAAAGAATTTTCTAAATTTACAAAGACAGGTAGTATTACAGATTACTTAGATTACAAAAAATCTAAAAAGCAACAAATGGAAGTTTCAAAGGAACTTTCAATAGGAGAGAAGAATGAAATTAAGCGAGGGAATAATAGTAAAAAGCCTTAAATATCAAGAGAATTCGAAAATAATAACGATTATAAATCAAGATGAACTAACTACTTTTTATGTAAAAGGTGGAGCTAGTTTTAAAAGTCGTAATTTTAGTTATTCAAATGAATTAACAAAAATTGCTTACGATTATAATCAAAAATCAAAAGACTCGCTTAAGATTCTTACTTCTGGAACAATTCTAGATAATTACTCCAATATTAAACAGTCATTTGAAAAACTAAATGATTGTTTTATGATTATGGAGTCTATAAATCAATTAGGTAATCACATAAGTGACTTTAAAACATTATATGAGTTTTTAGATGATATTTTAAAAATAATAAATGAGCGAGATTATTCACCTTACTATTTAATTATTTTTAGGTTAAAAATGCTTTATTTACTTGGGATTGGGCCAATGTTTTCTAAATGCGTTAATTGTAGTACAACAACAAATTTAGTAGGTTTTGCTTATGAGTTAGGTGGAATGTATTGTAGGGATTGTTTAAGTGAGGCCCACCAATTTTTAGATAATGAGTTATTAGAACATATTAAATTTTTGTATCTAACAAAATTAAATATGTTTTCTGATGAATTAGTTAAAACTTTAAACTTTGATACTATATTAATTTCAAAGTTTTTAGACAATTATTATGAGCATTTTCTTGGCTTTAAAAGTAGAGCGAAATCGGTGATTGAGAAAATGCGAAGATAAGAATTTTTGAGATTGATTAAATAATCAGTCTTTTTTTTATTAAATGAGTATTTCTTCAAAAAATATTTTGGAAAATTGCAAATAATAAGCAATTAAAAACGTTTTTGCCTATTCACTTTTTTTTCCATATATGATATAATACATATGGTTTTATACAAATATACAAAAGGAGGTATAATGTGTTTTTTATAAAGAGCTTAGGTACTCATATTTCAGAACATAAAGGGCATAAAGAAATGTCACTAGCTAACCCATTGGTAGAATTTCTAAATCCTGAATATGTTTACATACCTTTAGTTGAACAAAACACACCATGTGAAGCTGTTGTAAAAGTTGGCGAACAAGTTAAAGTAGGACAGGTTGTTGCTAACAAATGTGGTAGATTTTGTCTTCCTCTTCATGCTTCTGTTAGTGGAGAAGTTGTTTCTATAGATAAGAAGATGTGGCATTCATCTGGGAAGATGGTTGCACATATCCAAATCAAAAACGATTTCAAAGAAACTAAAGTTGACACTATGAAATATAGTGATACTTCAAATATCACAAAAGAAGAAATTATTGAAAAAGTTAGAGAAAATGGAATTGTTGGTCTTGGTGGAAGTGGTTTTCCAGCTTATGTTAAATACCAAGTAAATCGCGAAATGGATGTAGTTATTATTAATGCTGTAGAATGTGAACCATTTATTACAGTTGACTATAGATTGATAAAAGATCGTTTCGAAGATGTAGTTCGTGGTATTAAGTATATTATGAAAGCTGTTGGCGCTAAACGCGGAGTAATTGCCATCAAGAAAAATAAAACCGAACTAATTGAAAAAATGAATTTAATTTTGGAAAATGAACCAACTATTAGTGTATTCACTGTGAAAGATGTATATCCTGCTGGCTGGGAAAAATATATTGTTCAAAGAGTAACTAATAAAAATTATAAATCGCTTCCAAGTGAAGTTGGAGCAATTGTGAATAATGTTACTACTGCAGTAGCTATCACATATGCAATTGAAAATAATCAACCTTTGATTGAACATTTAGTTACAGTTACTGGTGAAGGGGTTAGAACACCAAGTAATGTATTTATTAAAATTGGAACTTCAATAAGTGAAATTATAGAAAAAATTGGTGGTTATGCACCTAATTTAGGAGATGCTTATTTCATAGCTGGTGGACCTATGACTGGTAAAAGTATTATGTTTGACAGCCTTGTTGTTAGCCGTGCTTTATCAAGTGTTATAGTATTACCTAAGGAAGTAAGAGAAGTAAATCCTGAATGTATGGGTTGTGGTAAATGTAGTGAAGTTTGTCCTGTATTCCTATCCCCAATTGTTATTAAAGAAACTCTTGAAAATGATAGTTTAGAAGAAGTAAGAACACTTCGTCCAAACTTATGTATGGAATGTGGTTTATGTTCTTATGTTTGTCCTTCTAGAATTGAATTAACCGAAGCAGTTTCAAAAGCAAAAGCAAAGGTAATGGTGAAATAAGATGAACGGAAAAAAATTTGTTTTAGGTAAAGCTCCTTTTATTAGAAAAGCTGATTTAACTAGTCAACATACTTCAAGTTTTATGCGTGATTTAGTCATAGCATTAATTCCTTTAATTATTTTTGGCTGGGTGAAAAACGGTTTAGTTCCGTTTTTAAATGATGATACTAATTTTTATGGGATGATTCATCCATTATTATTACCTATTCTAGGTGGATTGTTTTCTCTTTTATTAGAGTATGGTTGGTGGGGTTTCATTGTTAAGAAAAGACCATTAGAACAAAAAATGGCTACATCTTATGCTATAATTCCTGGATTAATGCTTGGAATGATAGTTACAGTATCAACTCCAATTTGGGTATTATTTATTGGTACAATATTTGCAACTGTAATTGCGAAATTACTATTTGGTGGATTTGGCCATAATATATTTAACCCTGCTTTAATAGGATTTGTTTTTCTAACTACTTATTCATATTTTGGACTTATGG
>Ga0265293_10003496_pt1 | contig 29127 bp, 23 predicted proteins | sample Munlanlewell138R_FD_192505 | JGI IMG/M metagenome (GOLD analysis project Ga0265293, IMG submission 192505) | Leachate microbial communities from a municipal landfill in Southern Ontario, Canada - Leachate well 138R | ecosystem: Engineered > Solid waste > Landfill > Unclassified | place: Canada... | reverse complement strand
GGAACGCCTTCTATAAGGATATGTCCATCACACAAAAGTGCGATAAGCATGCCGTCTATCATCCTCTCTTGCCCTACAACTACTTTAGAGACTTCTTGTTTTATCTTTTGTATCTTGCCAACCATATTAAAACAACCTTGTGTTAAATGTTTTGAGAAGTATATCTAAGCGTGGTTAATAGTTTTCTACTAAGTTGTATGGATTAGTCAAGACTAAGATTAATCCCTATAACATCGTTAATACCCTGTGATTTTATATCTTGTTCTAGATGAATTGCTGCATTTTTGTAGACGCTATCTTGTGAGCCGTTATATCTCTCTTTTAAGATAATTGACTTGCCGCCAATTCTTTGATTATTATCATAAACACTGATATCTAAACCAATTACTGCTATTTGCATAGAGCCTTGTCTATTTAAATTGTCAGTAGTTTTAGCTTCTATCTTTACTGCATTTTTTGAGTTTGTTACATTAAAGCCATTTTGGGCAAGATAATTCTCAATACTTTTTGTAAACCTTAAAGAATTAGCATCTCCAGTTACATAAAACTTCAAGCTCTTTGCTTCTTTTAAAAACTCTTGCTGCTTCATTTCTATAAAATCCAAGCTCTTCTTTTTGTCAAAACTCTTATCTAACTCTGAGATTATAAGAACATTTGGTAACAAGTCACTAGCTTTAAGAGATAGCTCTTTTTTCGCGTTATACCTAGTTAATGCGTCTGTACCTTTTAGCGAATCGTACTTTTGTGATATTGCTTTTTTTTGAGTCTCTAGATTTTGTTTAAGCCCATTTACAAATTTCACTTTATCACTTTGTACCATCACTGCAAATTCTCTATAACTAACCTTATGAGACTTTATGACCTCATAGTTGTTTATGCTAATCTTGGAGATACCTGACTTTATCTGATTTTTAACACTAGAATTTACAAATCCACCACGAACCTCTTCATTTGACTCATAAGAAGATTCTATGGTGGTTCCAAGTTTTGAAACCATATCACTAAGAGCCGCCTTTATAGCACTCTCTCTATCTTGTGCTATTGCCATTCCATACATAAATCCACTGTTCTCACTAGGAAGTGGAGCATTTATCCAATCTGGTAGTGGTTTTACTTGTGATGGTGGAGTGGAAGATCCTATACATCCACTAAAAAACATTAAAGTAGATAAAAAAATCAATATAGCTTTTGTGTTTTTACATAGCATTCATTTGCCTTTTTGCTCTCTCTCTTTTCTCAATCGAATTATTGATTCTTATAATAGCTAAGTTTATCTCTTCAATAGGCTTCATTGTTAAGTTATCAGCCAAAGTATATGCTTTTTTTGCATCATTAAGTTTTCCCTCTGCTTCTTGCACCACACCATAAACGTATGCAACTACATAAGATCTGCCATCAAGCTCATCTAAGAGTTCTTGAAGTATCGACTCTGCTCTATCCATACGACCAGCCTTAATAAACTCTAGTGAGTTTTCAAAAGCTTGCTTTTGTTTACTTGTTACATTATCAAGCTCTATCGTATCAAGCAGTGCTACTTCAAAATATATGTAATTTGGAGTTAGTTTATATACAAACTCACTAGCTATTGCTGTCGTTAATCTATTTAGAGCTTGACCTTTTGAGAGAATCTCACTCGACCCGCCAATACCAAAATAGCCGCCCGTAGGTTTACAAGAATCAGCTGCATACTCTTTGTTTAAAGTGTCTCCATATATTAAGGAGCCTGTCTCAACATTTACGATATTTATATTAGCAGAAACCGAAGCTTTCGTAGTATGACAGGTTATTTTATAAAAACGCCACTTTGCACAAGCACCTTTATCTGTAAAACTTAAACACTCTTTAGCATCTTTTTTATATGAACCAGATTCTCCACTAGCAGATGCTATCTCTCCATTTATAACTGCTTGTGCACCTATAAGTTTTCCAACTTTTGTAGCAGTTCTCTCATCCATAAGTTCGGATGATTGTAGCTTTTGCTCAGCCATTATTTTGTCTAAATCTTTTCGACTTACAACAGTGAAGTATCTTTTTTGATCTAGTTTATGACTAGCTATTTGAGACTCTATTTTTCCAGATAACCCATAATAATCATTTTTAAAGCCGCTGATTGCTACTTTTTTCTTTGTAGCCATTTCTTCAACTTCAGCAGGCGCTAGTGCTTTTATTTTTATTGTTTGAGCACAACCACTCATTAGCAACATAATCGTTGATGTTGCTAATAGTAATTTTTTAGATAACTTCATCTACTTTCCTTATAATCTTTATGTACATTTTAGTTAAAAAGAATTTAACTTATCTTAAACTTACTTACTTCTTTAGCATTTTTCAAAGACTTTATCTCTTTTTGCTCAATCATCTCTATAATCTTACTATACCTTTTTGCATCGCTTAAAACTAACAAAAAAACCAACTCTTGTAGACTCTTTGTATTATCTATCTTTTTATTCATAAGTAGCTCCTCTGAAGGAGGTTTAACTCTTTTTTTAAACTTTATTTTTGCAAAGAAAAACCCAGCTAAAAAGGACAATACATAGTATATATACTCATATTTTAACTCAAAACTTTTTTCTACTCTTTCTATAAGTTCTTCTTTTTTATATACTTTAGTAACTTCAATATTCACCTCATCAAACCCAAGTATCTTGAGCTTTTTTTCTTCTATGTCGTAGTATTGTACATCTATACGAGGGATTGTAAAGTCAGTATCACTAACAAAAGCAAATTTTTGGCTCCATGAACCAACATGACCTTCTTTTGTAAGTTGCAGGTTTTGTATTGGTTTTTCTTCTATGACCTTGACTCCATCAATATCAAAATGAAATGCTTCTAAATCTTCAAAGTTTGCACTACCTTGTATTTGTATTTCTAAGTGATAGGGTTCATAAGCCTTAATGTTGCTTTCATCTTTATTCACATCAGCATTTAGTTTTCCAACAAGTACACTTTTAGCGTCTTTTATCTCTAACTCCACGCTCTTTTGTCTAATAACCCTTGTGCTATAGTCTTCACTCTCTATATTATCTCTTCCTATTACACTATTTTGTATGGAGTCTTTATTTGTTTTTTTCATTGTAGTATCAAAAAAAAGATTTAAGTTTTGCGCTTTTTTTACATAGAGTAAATACTCGTAAGTATTTACTCTTTTGCCATCCGATATGTTCTCATTTTCACTTAAAAGTACAACTTTGTACTCATCATTGTCCGCTATGGGATTGAATTCTATCGTGTAAATATAGGCACTATTACTAAAAGTACACGTGTACTTTAGATATATAGGCTCATTTGTCATAGCAGTTTTTTTGCTAGCTTCAACACTCCACTCATAAGTAGACGCAAAAAGCTCCAAACTCAAAACTAAAATTAAAAATATTTTACCAAGGTTGTTTTTCATCAACTTGCTCCTTGTTTATCAACTCATACGCTTTTGAACTTAGCTTTGTTTTGTTTGAATTTAGATCTATTTTTTTTTGTGCGGATACCTCTTTAGCATCTTTTGCATCTGAACTTCCGCTACTAGCACTTACATTCATATTTGAGCCTCCACCTTCTTTTTTCTTCTTTTTTTTACCCTTTGATAGAGACGCTTTTTTAGAACTGTTTTTAAACTCTGCTTGCATCTGCTCTTTTAAGCCTTTAACGTATCTCATATTTTCATCAGCCTCTTTAGAGTAACTAAGGGTGAGGGATTTCATATAAGCTTCTTTTGCTCTTTCATACTCTTTTAGCTTTACAAGTGAGTTTGCTATGTTATAAAAAACTATGGATTTAAACTCAGTATCTGAAGATTTTATAGCTTCGTAAGAGTTAAGAGCCAGTTCAAATTCGCCATTTTTGTAATGCTTGTTTGCAACCCTAAACTCTTTAATATTTTTATCTGCAAAGTAGTCTAAGATATTTGCATCTAAACTCACACCAAAGAGGAGAAGAAAAGCTATAACATATCTCTTTAGAGTTGTGTTACTCACTAAAAAGATAACTATAGCCAAAAATACAAAGTAGTAAAAAAGCTCAATGTTTTCAACTACACTCTGCTCGCTTTTCTCATCCTCACTTCTTTGAGATTTAAGTGCATCTACTAGTTCATCAAAACTCTTAGTATAAATGCCATCAGTTGCTTGGCTTAGCTCCTTGATGGCTTCATTTTCACGACTCACTACAATATTTCCAGCGGCATCTTTTAAAAATTCTCCACTCTCTAGGACTATACTGTCGCCCATTTTTGTAGCTAACATAAACACATTTACTATTAAGCCTCTTTTTTTTGCAAACTCAGCTTCTTTTGTATAACTTGTCTCATCTGCTCCATCACTAAGTATCACTACGCTTGGTTTTTTCGATTTTGACATCTTTGACATAAGTTCTAAGGCACTCATAATAGAGCTGCCCTTAGTCATAATCATATTTTCATCAAGAGAACCAAAGAGATGCTCAAGTAGCTCCATATCTTGGGTTAGCGGTGATAAGATGATGGCATTTGTAGTAAAACCAACCACTCCAAATCTGCTCTTCTCATGAGCTCGGATAAGACTCTTTAGTATCTCTTTTGCTTTTATAAGTCTTGATGGAGATATATCTCTTGCTTGCATAGAAAAAGATAGGTCAACTGCGACTATAGTATCACTTAACATTATCTCTTTTTTTACAGGTTCTTGAAGGATTACAGGTCTTGTAAGGGCAATAATTATAAAAACAAATGTGAGGACATATCCGTAAGCTCTAAAACTAAAACCTCTAAAATCCTTCTTTGCTATAAGCGCTACTAAAAACAAAAAGAGCCAAAAATACCCAGCTGAGACAAAACTCATCTCTTTATCTCTCTATGAATTAGATATAACAAAAGCATAGATGCCAAAAGTAAAAATATCTTATAATAGTACTCTTTTAAAAGGTAATCTCTACTCTTAATCTTTGATGATTCTAGCTTATCTATCTCGGCATAAACTTTCTTTAACTCTTTGACAGATAAAGCTCTAAAAAATACACCACCACTCTGCTTAGCTATCTTCTCTAAAAGCGCCTCATCAGCCTCGCCCTCATATCCTATGGCAATTGTGTATATTTTTATGTTCTTTTCATTTGCTAACTTTATGGCATCTTTTGGCGAGATGCTTCCACTGTTATGCTCGCCATCACTTAGTAAAACTATGATTTTACTCTTAGCAACTGATGTCTCAAAGGCACGAACAGCCATAGCGACTCCTTCACCTATTGCAGTATTTTGTCCAGCCATCCCCTGGTTAGTGTACTCTAGCATCTGGGCAACTATCTCTTTTTCATAAGTTATAGGAGATGCTATAAAGGCAAAATCTCCATAGATAACCACTCCAACATTATCGCCTAGTCTATTTTTTATAAACTCTGCTGCAACTATCTTTGTAAGTTCAAACCTACTTAGCCTTTTTCCATCACTAAGCTCATTTTCATCATCAAAACCAGATGAATTCATAGACCCACTTGCATCAATAGCTAGTACTATATCTTTTCCTTTTCGGTTAAAAGGATTGTCTCTATCGACTATGATGGGGGATGCAAGAGCTATGCAAAGAGAGATAAAGATAAGCATCTTTACTAGCCACTCTCTCTTAAAGTAGTTTTTTTTAGCTCTTAAAAATTCCAGATGCACGAAGTACTTGCTTTGTATCTGTTCTTTGCACCTATATAGGCAGTAGATAATAGGAAATAGTAGAAAAATAAGATAAGGATACTCAAAACTATAATAATTCATGAGAGATATTCTACCTAAAAAAGCAATTTTACATGAGTTATTGCAACTCTTTTAAAGATTTTTAAAATTTAGTCCCAATTGTCTTGACATAAAAAAACTATTTGCCTATAATTTCGGCTCACAAACAAATTGTTTGTATTTCGTCTTGTTAGCTCAGCTGGTAGAGCACGTCACTTTTAATGATGTGGCCGATGGTTCGAATCCATCACAGGACACCATTTACAAAATTAGTTGGCCCCATCGTCTAGCGGTTAGGATCCATGGTTTTCATCCATGTTACAGGAGTTCAATTCTCCTTGGGGTCACCAACTTTTTCTTAAAACTCCCAATTTTAAACACTTTTACAAACTATTTTTAGAGATATATTATTGGTAGATAATCAGGACCAGACTATGGCTACTTTTCTCGTCAAATTAAGCAGTATTTACAGCACTTTATTTAACTATTTTATTGTTTTTTTAAATCTCTTAGGTTCTTAACCCAATAGCCACCGCCACCAAGTTCTGATGATTCTATAATTTTTACATCTTTTTTATCATATGTTTTATATGAACCTTCTTCTTTTAGATAAGATAAAACATTTAAAAGTATGCTGATTCTTCTATGTCTGAAGCTCCGAAGAGGCTATTGTTTTATAGTAGTTTCTTTCTACCAAAGGCTGTAAAATTTCATATCTTACATTGGTTAAATAGTTGCTTCGTCTCCTAATAACTCAATGGATATATTTTATAATCGCTCTAAATTTCAGTATAATAACTGCTAAACCTCACAAAGGAGAAAGACATGAAAAAGTATAAATGTGTGTTTTGTGGATATATTTATGATCCAGAAGTAGGCGATGCTAAGGGTGGGATAGCTCCGGGGACTTCTTTTGAAGATTTGCCTGATGATTGGGTTTGTCCAAATTGTGGTTCAGCTAAAGAGTATTTTACCCCTGTTGAGTAAAATTTATCTCAAAGAGTAGTTGATGGGAACGTGCAAGGTCAAATCTTCTTTTGGCTTTGGAAATTTCCCAGATAGGTCTTCTATAGTCTTAATTGCAGAGCGGCTTAGTATCTTACTCTTTGAAGATATAACCTCGATAGAGTGAGCTCTTGCATCTTTTGATAGTACAAATTTCACTATAACCTCGCCTTCTTCTTGCATCGCTCTTGCTCTTCTTGGGTAGTAGAGGTTATCTTTTAAAAGTTGTACTATTTTTGCAAGATGCTCTTGCAAATATTCCCTCTCTTGTCTTACTTCTTTACTCTCTATCTCTTGGATTTTTTGTTCTTGCATCTCTTTTGGTGTTTCTTCTATGCTCTGTTTATCGGCTTGCTCAAGAGTCTCTTCTACGATTTTTTCTTCTGTTTGTTTTTCTATTTTTTGTTCTACTAATGGCTCTATCTCTGGCATCACAACAGGAACCTCTTTAACAATCTCTTTTTTGACGACTGGTTTAGGTTTTGGAGGGATGGGCTTTGGTTTTTCAATGATAGGATCAGGGATTACCTTAGCTTCAACTATAGGTTTTGGCTTAGGAGGTATAACTGGTTTTTGCTCAAACACATTGCACAGTTCTATGCATACTTTTTTCTCTACAATCTCTTCTTTAGTAGAGACTACACTTTTATATGTAAAGATAAGTAAAACTGCTACAAGAGCATGAAATGCTAAAGATATAAATATTGAACTGCTATGTCTAATCATAACGATGATAATATCAAATTATATGTTATATAAGAGTTAAATCGCGGTAATTCAAGTTTAGCATTAGATTATCAAAGCTGATTGAAGCCTTGCCTATTTTCTCAAAGTTTACAACCTTTAAAGCTTCGCATTTTCTTTGGAAACGAGGTTTCAACCTCGTAAATAGGGTTTGATAATAACTTACTACTTTAAAATATATTTAAATAAAAAGAGGGACATCGAACTTTGATTCGAAAAGGGCAAAAGCAAAGAAATTTGCTTAAGTGGTTTTTGTCCTCGCCGGTCCTTCAGACATCGACTGTGGTTGGGACGCTAAAAACGACACGCAGGTGTCTTAAGTGGTCCTTCGCAGTTCGGTCCTTCGGACATCGAACTTTGATTCGAAAAGGGCAAAAGCAAAGAAATTTGCTTTTACTAATCCTTTTCTCACATCATACCTGGCATTCCGCCCATTTGTGATGGCATACCGCCCATGTCTGCGTCACTGTCATCTTTTACTTCATATATCGCTGCTTCTGTTGTTAGAAGTAGACTTGATACTGATGTTGCGTTTGTAAGAGCCACACGAGCTACTTTTAGTGGGTCTATGATTCCAGCTTCAAACATATCAACATACTCGCCTGTTGCAGCATTAAAGCCGACATTAGGATTTTCTGCGCTCTCTACAGCATTTACAACTACACCTGCATCATAACCAGCATTTTTAGCGATCTGCTTGATTGGAGCTTTTACAGCACGAAGGATAATCTCACAACCTATTTGCTGATCGCCACCAAGGTCTAGTTTTACTTTTGCTGCAGCACGAACAAGAGCCGCTCCACCACCTATGATGATGCCCTCTTCTACTGCTGCTTTTGTAGCTGAGAGTGCATCATCAACTCTATCTTTTTTCTCTTTCATCTCAGTCTCAGTTGCGGCTCCAACTTTGATAACTGCTACACCACCACTAAGTTTTGCAAGTCTCTCTTGAAGTTTTTCTTTGTCATACTCACTGCTTGTAGCTTCGAGTTGAGTTTTTATCTCAGAGATTCTTACATTTACTGCTTCTTTAGACCCTGCGCCATTTACTATAACTGTGTTGTCTTTGTCAATAACTACACGAGATGCCTGACCAAGAAGTGAGATATCAGCACCTTCTAAAGTATGACCTGTCTCTTGTGCTATAACAGTTCCAGCAGTTAGTGTTGCTATATCTTGAAGCATAGCTTTTCTTCTATCACCAAAACCTGGAGCTTTAACTGCAGAGATATTTAAAACACCACGAAGTTTGTTTACAACTAGAGTTGATAGTGCTTCACCCTCTACATCTTCAGCGATGATAAGAAGTGGACGAGAAGTCTTTTGAACTTGCTCCAAAACTGGTAGAAGATCTTTTAGTGAAGAGATTTTGCTATCAACAAGTAATATCCATGGATTTTCAATCTCAGCAGTCATTTTCTCAGTGTTTGTGATAAAGTAAGGGCTCAAATATCCTCGGTCAAACTGCATACCTTCAACAACTTCTAACTCATCAGAAATTCCCTTAGCCTCTTCAACTGTAATAACGCCATCTTGACCAACTTTCTCCATAGCCTCGGCAATCATGTCGCCGATCGAAGTGTCGGAGTTTGCAGAGATAGTAGCGATTTGTGCTATATCTTTTTTGCCACTTACTGCTTTACTTGATGCTTTAAGGTTCGCTAAAATCGCCTCACAAGCTTTGTCCATTCCGCGTTTAACTTCAACAGGATTTGCTCCTGCTGTTATGTTTCTTAAGCCTTCACTAAAGATAGCATTTGCTAAAACTGTAGCGGTAGTGGTTCCATCACCTGCTTCATCGGCAGTGTTAGATGCTACTTCTTTTACAAGTTGTGCACCCATGTTTTCTAGTTTGTCTTTTAGCTCTATCTCACGAGCAACAGACACACCATCTTTTGTGATGATAGGAGCACCATAACTCTTTTGAATAAGCACATTACGACCACGAGGTCCCATTGTCACTTTTACTGCATCTGTTAGTTTTTCAACACCACGAGCCAATGCATTTCTAGCATTATCTGAAAAGATTATCTCTTTTGCCATGTTTATTAATTCCTTTTATTTATTGATATTTCATTTCAACGAAGTTTCTTTAGAAAAAAAGAACTATTTCGTCTTAGCAGCAGGGATAAATATCCCAAAAATCACCTTAAATCTACGAAAAAACAATCTTCTTTGATTTATTAGGCATGTACACTCAAATGGTTTACCCAATGATTCCAAAGATATCATCTGTATCTATCACTATATACTTCTGTGCATCTAGTGTAATCTCATTTCCTGAGTATTTTCCAAATACAACTACATTACCCTCGCTAATCTCGCTAACTTCTTTACTAACAGCCACAACTGAACCTTGTGATGGTTTTTCAGTTGCATTGTCTGGAATGATGATACCAGATGCTGTTGTATTTGACTCTTCTTGTCTTTTAACTAAGACTCTCTTACCTAGTGGTTGAAAATTCATTAATTCTCCTTGTATAGTTTATGATTTGAGATTGTTATATTACAAAAATAAGGTAACAAAGTCAATGAGTTTAGTAGCATAGACTAAACTTTGTTTATAAAATAGTATAAGTGTTATTTAGTCTATCTTGTTATAGCCAATTCTTTTCCAACAAAAGCAAACTTAAAGTTTTCAAATTATATAATTCCGACCTGCAAAACGGATGTCAAGGTAGCTCAGCTGGTTAGAGCGCTGGTCTCATAAGCCGGAGGTCGAGGGTTCGAGTCCCTCTCTTGACACCATTAACAATTATCTACAAATTTGAACACTTATCACATAAGTCTTTCTACTACCTAAGCAGCTTACTTATTTTAGAAGCTAACAAATCTTAATTTACTTGTAATCAACTATTATGTAAAATGTCTTTGAAATTAACTCAAGGTATTTTTTTGATAACCAATCACAACTCCATAAAGCATTTTGAGGAACTTTTTTTAAAAAACTCGGAAGATGCTCTTTATTATATTAACCTAACAAATGATAAGTGTGAATATATTACGGGTTCTTGTATCTCTATTTTTGGATACACTCCAGATGAGTTTTATAGTGATCCACTTCTTATGAGAAGCCTTATTCATAGTGATTTTAAAGACTATTTTCAAAAAATGCATCAAGAATTTTCAACTGACAACACCACTCAAACATTTGAGTATAAAATCATTGACAAATGTAATAATATCAAATATTTAAGCCAACGAAATTTTATCGTTAAAGACAAAGACAACAATGTAGTAGGCATCAAAGCATTTATCTCTGATATCACGCACTACAAAGAACTTCAAGAAAACTTACAAGAGTCAAAAGACAAGCTTACAACACTTCTAGAAGCTTCTTCTGATTGGTTTTGGGAGATAGATACTAATGGTATTTTTACCTTTGTAAGTGATAGAGTAAAAGACTTTTTAGGTTATGAAGCTAATGAGATTATTGGTAAAAGTTCGTTTGCTACTATGCCAAAGAACGAAGCAAAAAGAATAAAAGAATTCTTTTTAAATCTCTTAAAAACAAAACAAGCTTTTAAAGATTTGGAAAATATAAACATCCATAAAGATGGTTCTATAATCACGCTTCAAACAAGTGGCTTTCCCATTTATGACAAAGAAAAAAACTTTATCGGCTATAAAGGAATAGGTAGAGATTTAACCAAATTCAAAAGCCTCATCAACAACCTAAATGAAGCGCAATCTATAGCAAAAATTGGTCATTGGAGATTAGATATTCTTACAAATGAGCTTTTTTGGTCAGATGAAGTTTATAAAATCTTTGAACTAGAATCAGATGAGACAGTAAACACTTATGAGACGTTTTTAAGCCTTGTTCATGAAGAAGATCGCAATGCAGTTAGCGATGCTTATGCCAAATCACTTGAAGATAAAAAGCCCTACAGTATCACACATCAAATTATCACAAAAAGCAAAAATACAAAGTATGTTGAAGAGAGATGCGTTCACAAACTAGATATTGATGGCAACATCATAAGCTCTTTAGGAACAATTCATAACATTACAGATAGAGTCAAGCATGAAAAAGAGCTTGAGATAGCTTCAATCGTTTTTAAACACTCTTCTGATGGCATACTTATAAGTGACAAAAATAACAAAATAATCTCAGTCAACAAATCTTTTGAAAAACTTACAGGATACTCAAAAGAAGAAATTATAGGAAAAGATCCAAAATTTCTAAGTTCAGGCTGGGGAGATAAAGAGTTTTACAAAAATATGTGGAACAGCCTTATAAAAGATGATTTTTGGAGTGATAATCTTCGTGATAGGAGAAAAGATGGCTCCATATATGAAGTAGAACAATCTATAATCTGCGTAAGAGACAAAAACAATGAAATAATGAACTTCATTGCTATATCTCACGACATAACTGAAGCAAGAGATAGAGAAGACAAGATTCATCAACTCATCTATTATGACTTTTTAACAAAGTTACCAAATACAAAACTCTTTGAGCAAAAGCTTGAAACTTATCTAAAATCTTCACACTATAACAATGAGAAATTTGCCGTGCTCTTTTTGGATCTTGACAATTTCAAATGGGTAAATGACTCGCTTGGCCATCAGGCTGGAGATCTTTTGCTTATAAAGATAGCTTCTATACTGCAAGATATTATTTCACAAGACAGCATACTAGCTAGGCTCGGAGGGGATGAGTTCATAATCTTAGCTCCATTTGAAAAATTGCTTAGTATTTCTCAACTAGCAAATACTATCTTAGAAACAATGAAAGAGCCTATCATCATTCAAGAAAAAGAGATAAATATCGGCTGGAGTATAGGGATTAGCCTCTATCCACAAAATGGTGAAAACTATAACGATTTACTAAAAAACGCTGATGCTGCAATGTATGAAGCAAAAAATAAGGGTAAAAATACTTTTAGATATTTTAATGATGCGATGAATCAAGATGCACTTTATCGTTTAGAACTAGACACAAAACTCAGATATGCTATAGCAAACAATAGTTTTTTTCTGAATTATCAACCAAAATATTCATACTCTGAGAAAAAAACCATAGGAGTTGAGGCTCTAATAAGATGGATAGATAAAGATTTTGGATTTATTGCACCTGATAAATTTATACCAATAGCAGAAGAGTCAGACCATATAAATAAGATAGGGAGTTGGGTTATTAAACAAGCTCTTCATGATATAAAAATCATCAATCAAAATCAAAGCTTTCCCATCACTATATCTATAAATGTCTCAGCAAATCAGTTAGAAGATGAAAATTTTTATGATGAAGTAAAAGAGCTTTTAAGGGAGAGTGGAGTTGAGCCAGCACTAGTAGAGTTTGAGATAACAGAAACTTCCATTATGCAGAGTATCCAAAGCGTTATAGAAGTTCTTAAAAAGATTAAAAAGCTAGGAGTCAAGCTCTCTATTGATGACTTTGGAACAGGCTATTCATCAATGTCATATCTTAAAAAACTTCCAATAGACACTCTTAAAATAGATAGAGAGTTTGTAAAAGAGTTAGAGAGCGATGCTGATTCAAAAAGTATAGTTAGTGCCATCATGGCTCTTGCAAAGTCACTAAATCTTACAACTGTAGCTGAGGGCGTGGAAAATGAGGAACAAAAAGATATCCTAGAAAAGGCTGAGTGCGACATGCTACAAGGTTATATCTATAGCAAGCCGCTCTCATTAGAGGATTTAGTGAAGTTTTTAAGCTAAAAACATCCATTTTGCTGAGATTACTATAAAAATCCCTAAGGCAATAACGAGCTTATGAAAGTGAAACTCCATAAACGCACTCTTTTTCTTTTTTGCAAATTTTTTGTATAGATTTGACAAAACTCCAATAGCAATAATAAGTGCAAGAACTATTTTAAACATCAGTATTTTCTGTAAATCTGTCTCAAAAAAACCTGCACTAGAGTTTATATATTTTGACATCATTATGCCACCAGTTAAGATTAAAAACAGAAGTGTTAAAGGAAATATTTTAAAACTTCTTTTACCTAATTCTTGGTTGATTTTTTGCTCATCTTCTTTTGAAAACTTCTTCTTGAGTGCTGAAATTACTGCTAAGTCTGTAAAGACATAACCTAAGAACATAATTGCAAGTATGAGATGTATGATATGTGCGTATGGATAGATAGCTTCCATATTTTCTCCTATGAATATTTCTAAGATTATACTCAAAGAGTATGAATTAAAACTTTACAAATACAAGATGGATTAATCAAAAAGGTACTATGATAAAGTTTACATATATACAAAGGGTTTAAGGTGCCAAAAAAAATATTTAACTATATATTTATCGCTTTTTTTACTATTTTAATTATCCTTTTTGCTACTTTTTTTAAACCAGTTATAAGCTTTGTTATAGAGAGTTATACATCAAATCTACTTGAGCAAAAAGTAAAAATAAGCACACTAAATCTTTCAAATTTGAGCCTTAAAGCTTATATACAAAATCCACAAAACAACTTAGATGCAAAAATTATAACTATCTGGCCTCTAAAGGTGCAAGCTTCTTATGATGGAGATATAAATGCACTTGAAAAATACCATCCTCTTAGCGGAGATATTAAAGCGGATGCTATTGTCATCTATGATGGAAAACTTGTAGTTGATACAAACTCTACACTTTATGATGCAAATCTTTTAGTAGAAGTAAAAGAGCTTGGTGATGATTGGTTTGTTAGAGTAGATGCAAAGACTTTAAATGTAGATAAATTTCAAGAACAAAACTCTTTTGATTTTGGACTTGATGGGCTTATGGATTTTGACTTAAATTTGCAAAATGGAGTTTTTACATTAGTTAGCTCTTTAAAGAGTCAAAAAAATGATGATATGAATTTAGATATAAATGGTAAATTTGAAGATAAAAAAATGTTTGCATCTGCTTCGATTGCTTTAGCTGAGAAAAAAATTAATTTACAAGAGATGTTGTTTGATCTAGATACAAACCAAATTTCTTTATCTTTAAAGGAGTTAGGAGTTTACTTTAACCTTATACTACAAGATGAAAAACTAAAGCTAAATGCCAGCATTTCAAGATTAGAAACTCTTTTAGAGTTTTTAAACTACAAAGATATTGCAAGCGGAGCTATAGATATAAAAGGTGAGTTTGATATTAAGAGCAAAAAAAGTCATCTATTTATATCTTCGCCCAAAATTACTAGCTTTAGCCAAGAGATAGAAAATGTAAAACTAAATATCCCAGCATTGCACATTTCAGATAAACAACTAAGCTTTGCATATGCCCTTGATGGCCATTTTTTAAAAAAACCTCTTCATTTTGATGGAAACCTATCTTATAAAAAAACTCTCAATATATTTGGTAAAAGTAGTGATTTTAAGTCAAAAAGTAGTTTTGAGATTGATGATAAAAATGTAAAAATAAGTATAAAAAAACTAGATATAAAAGAGTTTTTGACTTTTCTTGAGATTGAACCCATTGTTTCTGGTGCCTTAAACTTAAATGCACAAGGAAATTTTGAGAAAATCGTCTTTATTATAGATGCTGATAGTAAGCTAAATGAACTTGGCGCAAAAGTTAGAGCTGATGGAATCTTTATAACAAAAACGCAAGAGTTAAATTCAAAGGTTGATATCTTTACAAAACTTGGTGAAGAAAAAGTGGATATAAAAGGCGATGTTAACTACAAAAAAGAGTTTAAGATAAATGCTAAAAGTTCTAGTCTTGGAGCAAATAGCAGCCTAATATTAAGAGCTGATAAGTTTGAATTTTATACAAAAGATCTTGATTTGCAAAGACTCTCTAAAGCCATAGATAAACCAAACCTTCCATTTGCTAATATAGACTTTTTAGCCAGCGGAGATTTTAAAAATATCGCCTTAAATATTCGTTCAAAAAAATTAAAAAGAAATATGAATTTAGAAAATATAGATGATTATTTATCTTTTGATTTGAGTGGAACTTACAAAGATAATATACTAAGCATAAAAGACAAAATAAACCTGCATCATAAAACAGATAAACTCGCTCTAAAGATAGATGCAAGCATCTCTTTAGTAGCTCCGTATCACTCTAATGGTTCTTTGATCTATAAAAACGATAAGATTATAGTTGAATCTTTTTCTTTAGAAAATGAGCAGATTAAGAGTAGTTTTGAAGTAGATATAGCTGAACTTTATCTGTACAAGGCGGCATTCAACAAAGCTTTTTATGGTCCACTTAACATAAAAGCATCATATACAGATGTTCTAAATATAAAGACTAATAGCTTTGGTGGGGAGCTAAGAGTTCGGCTTGATAAAAAACATTTTTTTGCTGATATTGACAAAGTTGAAGTAAAAAAAGTTGCCTATCTTTTTGATAACAATTCATCTTTAGATAGTGGGCTAATAAATGGAGATGCCAACTATGAGATTGAACAAAAAAAAGCCAATACACACTTAGCAGTAAGCGATGTAACCATCAAAGGTATAAATATTGACGAGGCCATTCACACTCTAGATGATGTGTTTAATTTGGATTTTATAAATATATCTAAATCCATCTTCTCTCACTACTATGATGAGGAAGAAGAACAACAAACATATATCCCTCAAATAGAGCTAGATTTTTCTTTAGAAAACGGGAAAATTAAACTTGATGATGTAGCACTAAAAACAGAGAAATTTCTCATAGTTGCTCAAGGAACTATCCAAGAGAGTGGTGATATTGAAAAACTAGAGATTAGCCTAATAGATAAGAATGGTTGCGCAATTTCCACTCAGGATATAGAAGGAAATATAAAAAATCCAACTATACTTAAAACTAGTTCAGCTCTTTTGGATCTTGCACTAAATGTTCCAACAGCGATTGCTAAAACAGCAAAAAAAATAGTTGACATTGCAGCAAATACTGTGGATGGTATAGCAAGTTTTGGATTGAAATTTATCCTACGAAGCGATACAAATGTTACTATTACTAGTGATGTTGTTTCTTCAGGTCGTTTTCTTGAGAAGTTTGTTTATGATATTATTATGCCTAGTGGATGTAAAGTTATATACTTTGGTAAAGTAAAACACCCAGCAAATTGCATAAAGGATTCAAAATGAAAAAAAATTTTAAAGCACTAAATATCAAATGTGGTGGTTGTGCAAACACCGTAAAAGAGTCTCTAAAAGAGGATTTTGGAGAAGTTGAAGTTGACTTAGAACAAGAACCTAGAGTTGTTAGTGTAGAGATAAAAGATGATGAACATGAGCAACTTTTTCGCAATAAAATGAAAAAGTTAGGTTATCCACTAGATGATGAAAAATTAGGTAAATTTGAGTCAACTGGTCTCAAAGCAAAGAGTTTTGTCTCTTGTGCTGTGGGAAAGATGAATCAATAGTTAAGAGTATATGAGATGTAAAATATCTTTATTTTGCATCTCTTTTTGTAACTTTCTTCTTTTTCTTTGAAGTAGGTTTAACATGAACTTTCTTTTTTACTCTTTTTATTTCTGGCTTTTTATGCTCGCTCTTGAGCTTTAGTTCATCTTGGTCTTTTCTTCTAATTGTTGGATCTGGCTCAAAACCCTCCACTGTTTCTTGTGGTATTTTTTGACCTATAAGTCTCTCTACATCTCTAATATCATACTTTTCATATATATCTAAAAGAGAGATAGCTTCGCCATCACGACCAGCTCTACCAGTTCTGCCAACTCTATGAACATAGTCTTCTGGGATTGATGGCAGTTCGTAGTTTATAACATATGGAAGGTCTTCAATATCAAGGCCACGAGATGCTATATCTGTAGCTATAAGAACTTTTATCTTGCCTTCTTTAAACTGGGTAAGTGTTTTTAATCTATTTGCTTGAGTTTTATCGCCGTGGATAACTCCACACTTTAATGCATCTTTTTGAAGTTCAGCAAAAAGTGCGTCAGCACTAACTTTTGTTCTTGTAAATACTAAAACCTGTGGGAAATTTCTTGAGCCAATTAGATATGCTAAAAGTTGAGCTTTTTTGTCAGAATCAACCATATATGCAACTTGGTTTATAGTATCAACCGTAGTGTTTTTCTTTGCTGTTTCAACAAAAGCTGGTTTTGTAAGTATCTGTTTTGAGAGCTTTCTAACCTTGTCGCTATAAGTAGCTGAAAAAAGTAGGCTTTGATGTCTTTTTGGAAGTTTTAGGTGGATTTTTCTTATCTCTTTTGAAAAGCCCATATCTAGCATTCTATCTGCTTCATCAACTACAAAAACTTGAATATCAGCTAAACCCATACCACTCTCCATAAGCTCCATAAATCGCCCTGGAGTCCCTACAACCACATCAACTCCACTCTTAAGTAAAATTCTTTGTGCTTCTATATCTTTTCCACCTACTATTACTGCACTCTTGATATTCATATATTTTGAATAGTTTAGTATATCTTGATGTATTTGGATTGAGAGTTCTCGAGTAGGAGAGAGGATAACTGCTCTTATGCCTTTGCTCTCATCGTCTCTTGCATTTCTAAGTTTTTGCAAAATCGGAAGAGCAAAGGCTGCAGTTTTACCTGTTCCTGTTTGCGCAGTTGCAAAAATATCGCTCTTAGCTAAGACCAATGGGATAGCTCTTTTTTGTACAAGAGTCGGCCCTTTGTAACCTAGCTCTGCTATAGCTTGAAGAAGTGGTTTTATAAGTCCTAGTTTTTCAAATGACATCTTTATTTAGCCTTATGTGAATATAAATCCGATTTTAGCATATTATTAAACAAATAAACCTACTTGCTTTATATTTGTTTAAATGAGGCGTTTACTATATTGTTATATTAGCTATTTTAAATTATCTAAATTGTAAGTTCTATAAGATATAATTTCATCACTTAAAAAACGAGTAATATTATGGTTAGAAAAAATCTCAAAAAAATCTCAAGAAGCCAAAAGCTAAAAGAGTTTATCAAAAAGTACAAGGTTCCATCAGAGTACTTATCTACGAACAGGAAGATGGTCTCAAAGGCAGTTCTTATCGGTATGTTTATAGCTTTTATACCTATGCCTATGCAGATGCTACTAGTCATCGCAATGATGCCTTTTTTTAAGTTCAATGTACCCATAGGTCTTGCTATGTGTTGGCTAAGTAACCCTTTTACTATGCCACCGATGTACTATATGGAGTATCTAACTGGTTCATTTTTTCTAGGGAGTAAACCGCTTGAAGTTGAGATGACTCTTGATTGGTTTAGTAGCAATATAGATGCTATATTTATAGATCTCTATGTTGGGGCTTTTTTCTACTCTATTGTAGGTTCGCTCTCTGCTTACTTTTTAGTAAACTATTTTTGGAGAGGCTCAGTTGAGAGAGATAAAAAACTCCACAGAAACGATAGAAAGTCTTAAAGTATTTTAATACCTAAAAACCCAGAACATGTTCGCAGTTACAGAAACTTTCATTTTTGTAGGAACCACGAACTTGTTCGAGACTAGTGTGTATTTTAAGAATTATAAGGTTTGTTTAGCTTTTTTATAGTAGTAAAACCATGCAATTACGCCAACTAAACTCATAGTAAGACTCATAACTTGACCTTGAGTAATGGCTCCACAACAGATATAGCCTATCTGAGCATCAGGAGCTCTATAAATCTCTGCAATAGCCCTAAAGATGCCATAACTAATAGCATAGACTAAAATCAACTCTCCGCTAAATTTTTGGTATCTTCTATATATATAAACAACGATAAAGACGCCAAAACCCTCTAAGATAGCTTCATATAGTTGTGATGGATGACGAAGCACACCATCTACTAAAATCCCCCAGCTAACATCAGTCTCACGTCCCACTAGCTCTTGGTTTAAGAAGTTACCGATGCGACCAAAAACAAAGGCCAAAGGAACACTAAGAGCTACTAAATCCATAATGCGGCCAAATGGCATCTTATGTTTTTTAGAATAGAGATAAGAACTAATTAAAAAGCCAATAATAGCACCATGATAGCTCATACCACGAATCCCAACAAACTCACCGTTAGCAAATGGATTGAAGATTTGCCACGGATGTGAGAGATAGTAGAGAGTTTGTGTATCATAAAAGAGGATGTAACCGAGTCTTGCACCCAAAATTACACCGATTTCTACATAGATAAAATAGTTATCAATCCCCTTGAATTCTAACTTATCTCTCTTTATAAAGTACTTTCCGATGTACAAAGCACTCACAAGTGCTAAGACATACATGATGCCATACCAGTGAACTGGAAAAGAGAAGATGCTAAAGGCTACAGGGTTAAAACTCTCATAGATGTTGTTCCACGCATTCATCTACTTTCTTAGTGCCTCTGCTATGAGCTCTATAGGGTTTTTAAAAACTGTTTTTACATCTGCATAACCCATAGATGCGTTTATCTGCATCCTACAAGCACTACACTCAGCACTAACTACATCTGCTTGTGTCTCTTTTATCATCGCAGCTTTTGGAGCGCCGGCAGCTTTAGCGAAGTGATACTTCTCAGTCTGCATAGTCACTCCGCCAAAACCACAGCATCTATCTGGATCACTCATCTCAACGATGTTATAGTTTTTACTAATTAGGTTTCTAGGCTCTAAGTATAAGCCTTGCATCTTCTTAGCATGGCATGGATCGTGATATGTAACTATACGAGTATCTTTCTTTTTACTCTTTAAGAGTTGCTCTAAGTGTGTGTGGTGTTGAAGCCACTCTGTAGCCATAAAGATTTTACTTCTAATTGCGATAGCTCTTGCCTTCCACTCTGGCTGATCATGAAAATAGTGCTCATAGTCAATTTTTAGCATCGCAGAGCAAGTTGCTTCTGGAACTATAATAGCCTCAACATCTTTAGCGAAACTCTCAAAATACTCAATGTTAAACTTAGCATTATAATCAACCGTGTCAAAATCACCTGTAAAGTATGCAGGAGCAGAACAGCACTTTTGATCTTTTGCAAGAAAGGCATCTATCTCAAGAGTCTTAAGAATATAGAGCAGATCATCGCCTATACTTTTGTAGTTATAGTTAGCCAAACATCCTATAAAAATAGCCACTTTTCTTTTTCCACCATTTGAGATATTCTCAGGATATGAGTTTAAAAATGATGTTTTTGTTAGACTTGGAAAAAGTCTATCAACTTTAAGCATCGGCAAGTTAAAGCGTGAGTGCATAGAGTCTATATCAGCTCTTATCTTAAAACCACAAGTTTGAAAAACCCAGCCGAGCTTAAAAGCTATGTCATTCATCCAGCGATGACGAAGGAGTAAAAAGAATAGTTTTTTATACCACGCTATGCCAAACTTTTTAGCAATATCTGAACGAACTTGTTCTATGACCATATCTGTTGGAAGTGATTTTGGGCAGACTTCAACGCAAGCTGTACATAAAAAACAGCTCTCAAATATATCTTTAGCGTTTTTATCGAGCTCTAAATTTCCTCTTTGATAAGCGCCTAAAAGATCTAAAAAACCACGCGGAGAAGTTACCTCATCAGGGTTTACATTGTAAATGGTACAGACTGGGATACACTTTGCACACTTTATGCACTCATCAGTAACGCCTCTGAAATTAAAAATATCTTGAGCAGTTTTTGCCATTTTTTACACCGTTTTAGAAAATGTTTTAGAGTTTGCGGCATGCTTTTTCATATAAGCATCAAAAGGCATCGCAATATTTCTTATAAGAAGAGTTCCTGTTTGACTACACTCAATGAAATTTTCATCCATACTTAGCAGATCATCATCTCTAAATGGTTTTAACGCTTCTATGGCATCTGCAAAATAACTCTTAAACTCTATATTAAAGAGCTTCTCAAATCTTTTTATATCTAGTTTGAAGTTACTCATAAGTTCCATGATGACATATTGTCTAATCTTATCATCCTCGTTTAAAACCACACCTCTCTCAAAAGGAAGTCGCCCAGCATCTATAGCCTCTTCATACTCGCCCATCACCTTAAAGTTCTGGTTATAACTATCAACGCCCTCGCCTATAGAAGTAAGCCCTACTCCGATTAAGTCCGCTCCGCCTTTAGTTGTGTAGCCTTGAAAGTTTCTATGAAGCTCGCCTTTTTCTATGGCCTTAAAAAGTTCATCTTTTGGTTTTGCAAAGTGATCCATTCCTATCATTTTATATCCATGAGAAGTTAAAAAATCTATAGTATATTGCATGATTTTTAACTTTTCATCAGGAAGAGGAAGAGTTGTCTCATCTATCTTTCTCATAGTCTTTTTAAGCCATGGAACATGAGCGTAGTTAAAGACTGCAAATCTATCAGGATCTAGCGTTAGGGCTAAGTCTAGCGTCTCTTTAAAAGTCTCTAGTGACTGGTATGGAAGTCCATAAATAAGGTCAACATTGACTGAAAGCATATTGTACTTTCTTGCCAAGTCCATCGCATCTTTTGTTATAGAGTATGGTTGGATTCTATGAACTGCAGCTTGAACTTTTTCGTTAAAGTCTTGGATGCCAAAACTTACACGGTTAAATCCAGCCTCACTCATCACTCGCATCTGATCCTCATCTATATGACGAGGATCTATCTCACAGCTTATCTCAGCATCTGCGCGAAAGTTAGGAAAATAAGACTTTATCTCTGCAATTATCTCTTTGAGTTGTGCTGCACTAAAAAAAGTTGGAGTTCCACCACCAAAGTGCATCTGAAGAACTTCACGAGAACAATCAAGATGCTTAGAGAGGATATTTAGCTCTCTTTTTAAGTAGTCCATATAGCGAATCATCTTATCTTCTTTAGAAGTAAAAACAACATTACAGCCACAAAAATAGCAGGCATTTCTACAAAAAGGAAGGTGAAAATATAGACTTATGGGACGAGCTGAGTCTTGTGACTCTAACTTTTTTATATACTCATCATATCCATAAGCATCACTAAACTCTAAAGCAGTTGGATAGCTTGTATAGCGGGGTCCTGGCTTTGAGTACTTTAAAAATTTTGAAAAATCTAACATCTTGTTCTTCCTCTGTGTCCCAAAAATTCATAGCTCTCGAAAAATCTATTTTTCGTAGCTTTAGGGGGTTGTAGGGACATTATGTCCCTGCCACTAAAGCGGACGAGTTCGCTTTAGTGTGTAACATCAAATAAATGGCAATTATATCGTTATTAATTTAAAGCTAGTTAATGCTCAAATTTTCCAGCCAATCTTTGATAAACTTCACTACTTTTTAAAAGTTCATTGTGAGTTCCAGATGCTACGACCTTTCCCTTTTGCATAACTAAAATCTTATCAGCACTCTCTATGGTGCTTAGTCTATGGGCTATTGTGATGGTTATCTTATCTTTTGTGTATTCATCTAGTGCTCTTTGGATCCTCTTCTCACTCTCATTGTCAAGTGCAGAAGTCGCCTCATCAAAAAGTAGTAATGATGAGTGTTTGTAAATAGCACGAGCAATGGCTACTCTTTGTCTTTGTCCACCTGAAAGATTTGCTCCAAACTCTTCCATCATGGTGTTTATGCCATTTTCAAGCGAAGATACAAACTCAGATGCATCTGCAAGTCTTAGAGCTTCTTTGACTCTTGTCTCATCGATCTCTTGCCCATAAGCAACATTTGCAGCGAGTGAGTCTTGAAATATATATATGCGTTGAGTAACAAGAGAAATGTGTTGTTTTAGTGAGTCTTGGTTGTACTCTTTAATGTTTTTACTATTTACTAAAACTTCTCCTTCTTGTGTATCGTAAAAACGAAGAAGCATGTTTATAAAAGTAGATTTTCCACCACCACTATCTCCTACTAAAGCGATATTTTCGCCTTGTTTTATTGTCAGATTTACATCTCTTAGAGCGTAAGTATCTTCATACTTTAAAGAGACATTTTTAAACTCTATGGCTTTTATATCTTCATCTAAAATAGTCTTGCCATCAATGATTTTGTTTTTAGTATCAAGTATCTCAAAAACTCTCTCACTAGCTGCCACTGCATCTTGGATCTTTCTATATATGGAACTTATGCGGCGAATAGGCTGAAAGACAAGTCCAACTGCGGTTAAAAATGCTGTAAACTCTCCTACAGTCATCCTACCATCATAAACTTCTCTACCGCCTACAAAGATAACCATAGCAAGTCCTGCTGCACCGATGATCTCCATCATAGGCGAGACTATCTCTCCTACATAAACTGCTTTCATATTGATCTTAAAAAACTTCCAGTTCTCGCCACTAAAGCGGTCAAGTTCATGTTTTTGCGTAGCGTTTGCTTTTATGATCTCACTTGAGTTGAAGATCTCAGTTAGACGAGTAATAACATCTGCACTTTTTTCTTGTGAGCGATGAGAGTATTTTTTTAGTTTTCTTGCTATTAAAATGAGAGGGTAAATAACTAGAGGAACAAGAACCAAAGAGTAAAAAGAGAGCAACGGATTTAAGTATGTTACATAGGCTATAAGAGCTACAACTGTTAAACTCTCACGAAAGAGTTCTGGAAGCATGTTTGAGACAAAATACTCTATACGCCCAATGTCATTTATAACCCTAGAGATAAGCTCTCCACTTCTGTTTTTATACAAAAAACCCATATCCATACTGATGATTTTTGCAAGAAGTATCTCTCTAAATCTTGAAACAATATGCTGACCGATATAGTTCATGTAAACAGACTGTATATAACGCCCTATAGCTTTTAAAAAGTAGATCCCAGTAAGTCCTAGCGGTATAAGGTAGAGCATCTCTTCTTTTTTGTCGATAAACATGTCATCCATGAGTGGCTTCATAATGTGAGCAGTAGCAGTGGTAGCTGCAACTGTTAAAATGATGCCAAATAAGACTAAGAGATATTGTAGTTTATACTCTTTTATATAGGGCCAAAAACGCTTTAGTACTATCTTCAAAAACTTTTCCTATTTGTCGTGTGATTTTATGAGGTACTCTGTTACTGCTAAAGATGCTTTGTAGTACTCCTCGCACTCTTTTTGCTCTTTAGTTTGAGCTTTTTTATACTCAAAACCACCATCTTTTGCCATTATAACACCTGCATCATTAAATCCGCAATGCAAAGTGCGTGGATCTAGCAAGTTAGTTCCAATGGCGGTATATTTTTTGTCATATAGTGTAAGGTTGTAGAGTGTTGGAAAAATATCTTTGTGTGATGATGCTAAGGTAGTTTCTATCTCTTTAGTAGGCTTTAAATCATCTGGTAAGTAGATATAAAATGGTACTGTTTTTGTCTGAGTATAGTGATTATCATATCTCATTATCCCCTCAACTGTGTTGTTGTCAGCTGTAACTGCTACAACACTGTTTTTTGCTAAGGAAGAGTTTTTAACTTCATCTAAAAAACCACCTAGTGAGTCTAGTGCGTAAGCATAATCTTTAAACCTTTTTTTTGCCAGTCCTACATCTCCACTAATATGTTCACTCAACTCTTGTGAAATCTCTAAAGAGTTAGACTTGTAGTCTGATGGAATAGTATATGGTGGATGGTTGTTTGTAGTTAGAATAAATATAAACTGCGGTTCTGTTGCACTCTCTAACATTTTATAAATATAGCTATAAAGATACTCATCAAAGACTCCCCAATCATGAGTTATTTCATCTAGACTTTCACCCAAACTACTCGCAATTGCTCCCTTGCCATAAGTATTATCAAAACCTTGTCTTGACATAAAACTACCAACATTTCTCCAAAACAAATCTCCTCCATACACAAAACTTGTCTCATACCCAGCATCTTTATAAACTTTTGCACTAGCTTGAGAAAAATGTGTATTTAAATAAGCACTCTGAGCAAAAGATGTTGAGTTTGGACGAGCTGTTATATTGAGTAAAAGTGGTTCAAGTGAAACCACAGTTCCATTTGAGCTAGATATAAAAGATGTAAATAAAATATCTTCATCAAAGTGTTTTTTTAGTCTTCCCATCACATTAAAACTTTGACTTTGGTAATCAAGCAAAGGCATACCAAAGCTCTCTACCATCACAACTACAACATGAGGAAGTCTATCTTTTAGGCGTTCATCTTTTGTTGTTGTCTTTGCAAGGTTGTTTAAAAGACTTTCTCTGTTTATATCTGTTGTTTGAGTAAATACCTCAAAAGCCTTTTGTATATTTCCACTATAGCCAGCCATCTTTATGAGGTCGTAATTTTGAGATTTACTCTTTGAGTATTGATTGTAAGAGTCAAATATTGCAAAGCTTGGAGTCTGAGGAAGTTTATTTACTAAGGGGTCTTGTGAGACATCTGAAATACTATAAGCTAGTGGAAAAACTCCAACAGAACCACGACCAGTTAGTGCTACTAAAACTATAAGAGCAAGAAAAAAACCTAACTGCTTAAGCCAATTGATATTAAAGTCAAACTTCTTTTTCTCTTTTAATATTTTAAATATCATAAAATATAAAAAAGAGAAGTATGCAAGTAACATAAAACCCAAAAGTACAACATTGTAATTTTGCATTCCTGTTTTTATAAGAGCCTCAGTATCATCATCAAAAACACCAAATATCATAAGAGTTGAGTGTTCACCAAAAAAAGAGAAATATGTTAAGTCTATAAAAGTTAAAAATGAGACAATCGTTAAAAAAAGTATAAAATAGACTCTGTAAAAGGAGTAGAGATGCTTTTGCAAAGATTCTAGCTTTAAAAGCCAAACTAAAAACAGTAGCAAAACTCCTAAAGCATTTGTATATGCCATCATACTTGCATCTAGTCTAAAACCAAGAAAAAAAGCATCAAAAAGCTCCGAGTATGAGTGATCGCTTGATGTAGAGAAATTTAAAAATATATATAACCTTGAGAGTGACATAAGAATTAGTACGACTAATGTTAGAGCAAACACTCTATAAAGCAGATTTATAAGAAAGTTGAAATGTTGATATTTTTGCATGTGGAATTATACAGTCTTTAATTATATATTTAGTAAAATACACAACTTTTAAATAAGGCGTATGATGAAAAAGAGGATTTTAGTAACTGGTGGAGCAGGATTTGTAGGGAGTCATCTTTGTGAGAGACTCGCAAAAGATGAGGCAAATGATGTCTATTCATTAGATAACTACTTTACTGGCTCTAAAAAAAACCATGTACCAAATGTTAACTATATAGAGGGTTTAACCTCAGATATAGAAAGTCTCATCACATTTTCACCTGACATGGTTTACCACCTTGGCGAATACTCAAGAGTTGAGCAAAGCTTTGATGATATAGAAAAAGTTTGGAAGTTTAACAAAGATGGAATCTTTGCAGTCTTAGAATTTGTAAGAAAACATGGTTGCAAGATTCTTTATGCTGGAAGCTCAACAAAGTTTGGTGATGGAGGGCTGGGAAGAAGTGCATCACCTTATGCTTGGACAAAAGCCTCAAACACGGAACTTGTACAAAACTACGGAGCATGGTTCAATGTTCCTTACGCCATCACCTACTTTTACAATGTTTATGGGGAACGCGAAATCCAAACAGGAAAATACGCAACTCTCATAGCCCTTTTTAAAGAGAAGATGAAAAATGGCGAACCACTTACTATAGTAAGCCCTGGAACTCAAAAAAGAAACTTCACTCACATAGATGACATTATAGATGGACTAGTTCTTGTTGGTGAAAATGGCTACGGAGATGAGTTTGGCATCGGAAGCGGCGAAGCTTATAGCATCAAAGAGATAGCCCAGATGTTTGGAGGAAAGATAGAGATGTTACCAGAGAGGGCTGGGAATAGAATGAGTGCAGATGTTGTAACTGCCAAAACTGAAGCACTTGGATGGAAGCCAACTAGAAAAATCAAAGAATACATACAAGAGCAAAAAAATAATAATTGGAAATAAAGGCAGATATATGAAAGGCATAATTTTAGCAGGTGGAAGTGGAACAAGATTATACCCCATAACAAAGGGCGTGAGCAAACAACTTGTTCCAATCTATGATAAACCTATGATTTATTATCCACTTTCAGTTTTGATGTTAACTGGAATTAAAGAAGTTCTTATCATCTCAACTCCTCATGATTTACCAAGATTTGAAGACCTTTTGGGAGATGGAAGCGATATTGGTATGAGTTTTAGCTATAAAGAACAGCCTTCTCCTGATGGACTTGCACAAGCTTTTATCCTAGGAGAAGAGTTTATTGGTGATAGTGATGTTGCTTTAGTTTTAGGGGACAATATCTTTTATGGTCATGGATTAACTGAATTGCTATCTAAAAGCGTACAAAATGCAAAAGAACAGAATAAAGCAACCGTGTTTGGCTACTATGTAAAAGACCCAGAGAGATATGGTGTAGCTGAATTTAATAAAGATGGAGATGTAAAAAGCATCGAGGAAAAACCAACAAATCCCAAATCGAACTACGCTGTAGTAGGCCTATACTTTTATCCTAATGATGTAGTGAAAAAAGCAAAACTTGTACGCCCTAGTGATAGAGGCGAGCTAGAAATAACTACTCTCAATCAAGATTATCTCAAAGAAGAGAGACTCAAAGTCGAACTTATGGGAAGAGGATATGCTTGGCTTGACACTGGAACCCATGAAAGCTTGCTAGAAGCCTCTTCATTTATTCAAACTATAGAAAATCGTCAAGCTCTTAAAGTCGCTTGTATAGAAGAGATAGCATATGAGATGGGTTATATCTCAAAAGAAAAGCTTCTTGAGTTAGCTGAGCCACTCAAGAAAAATCAATATGGTGAGTATCTTATTAGAAGAGCTAAAGATGGAGTTGTAAGAAAGTGAAATTTACAAGAACTAATATTGATGATATAGTCATCTGTGAACCACAAGTGCATGGAGATACAAGAGGATACTTCGTTGAGACTTTTAGGCAAGATAAGCTTGAAGAGTTTTTAGGTTATAAAATAAACTTCATTCAAGATAATGAATCAATGAGTTCTCGCGGTGTACTTCGAGGTCTTCATTATCAACTCTCTCCGGCAGCTCAAACTAAGCTAGTAAGAGTCATAAAAGGTAGAGTTTTAGATGTAGCTGTTGATATAAGAAAAGGTAGCCAAACCTTTGGTCAACATGTAGCAGTAGAACTAACAGCTGAAAATAAAAAGCAGATGTTAGTTCCTCGTGGTTTTGCTCATGGCTTTGTAGTTTTAGAAGATGATACTATCTTTGCTTATAAGGTAGATAATTATTATTCACCAGAAAATGACAGAGGCATAGCTTTTGATGATAAAAACCTAGCAATAGATTGGCAAGTTAGGCATCACGAGTTAAAGCTCTCACAAAAAGACACTTTGCAACCTAACCTAAGCGAGACTAATGAGCTTTTTGAATATGGAGTAAATTACTATGTTTAACATCTTAGTAACTGGCTCAAACGGACAGCTTGGAAGCGAGATTAGACTCTTAAGTGAAAAAGAAAAAGATAACTTTTTTTTTACAGATAAAGATAATCTTAACATTACAGATAAAGATTCACTAAGAGATTTTGTCAAAAAGAACAATATAAATATTATAATAAATTGTGCAGCTTACACAGCAGTAGATAAAGCTGAATTAGAGGTAGGCTTAGCAGATGCCATAAACCATAAAGCAGTTAAGCATCTTGCAGAAATATCAAAAGAAAAAGAGATAAAACTTATTCACATCTCAACTGATTATGTCTTTGATGGAACAAACTATAAGCCCTACAAAGAAGGTGATAAAACCAACCCAAAATCAGTCTATGGCAGAACTAAGCTTGCTGGTGAACTAGCTATGCAAGATGTAAACCCTAAAAATTCCATCATTATTAGAACATCTTGGGTTTATTCTTCTTTTGGAAATAATTTTGTAAAAACCATGCTTCGTTTGACTGATGAAAGAGATGAGCTGAATGTCATCTATGATCAAGTTGGGACTCCAACTTATGCTAGAG
>Ga0265293_10003494_pt1 | contig 29131 bp, 48 predicted proteins | sample Munlanlewell138R_FD_192505 | JGI IMG/M metagenome (GOLD analysis project Ga0265293, IMG submission 192505) | Leachate microbial communities from a municipal landfill in Southern Ontario, Canada - Leachate well 138R | ecosystem: Engineered > Solid waste > Landfill > Unclassified | place: Canada... | reverse complement strand
ACTTTAGGTGGAACAGCTGGAAGTGAAAGAGTATTTTTAAGACAAGATGGAACTAATCCTACATTGCTTACAATGTCAACACCTTATTCTAATCTAGGCTTTGTTATTGAAGGCGATATAACCGCAGTTGATGGTACTTATTCAGGTACTATAACGGATGGAACACTATCAACCACAGCAGGAGTAGTGACAGGTATAGCTTCATTAAATGGTGGTGGTACAATCAACTTAGAAGATAATTTAGATGGGACAGGCTTTACTATCAAAGGTGGTACAATCACAGATGGAACAGCTAGTATGTCCGCAGGTTCGCTTACTGGTGTAGACGATATTACTATGACAGGCGATTTGCTTATTGATAGCGACACAGGACAACTTAAACTAGGTGCTGACCAAGATTTGCTGGTTTATCATGATGGCACAGATGGTTATATAACAAATGGTACAGGTGTTTTAAAAATACCTACTGGCGATCTAAGATTTAGTGATGATGGAGCTAGTGATTTTTCAATAGGACTATTAGCAACTGCTGGAAACAATCCTTATTTTAGATTAGGTGGTTATTTAACATCAGCTAGTGATGAAAGATGGGTAAGTCAGCAAGTTAGTGATGTAAACGATACATACAATATTTATAGAGAGAGCCCATTTATTAAGGGATTAGAGGCTAATATGCCTATATTAATCTCAACAACAACAGGTTATATTCTTGATGGCACATCAATAGATAGTAAAAATCAATCTGCACAGAATCAAATAGTTATAGAGAATTATACTGCATCAGTAAATGGTGGTGCTGGCGTTATTGGTCATTTCGCAAGAGGAATAATAGCTAGTCCGGTAATAGTTAACCCTGGTGATAGATTGTATTTTAATTTAGGTGGCGGATATAATGGTGCCTCAATGATAAATAGTTGTGGATTTGAAGCTAGGATAACCGCAGACGGAACAAGTAGCTTGACTTCACAACCTACAGAAATTAGGTTTTTAACAACACCTGATGGATCAGTTAGTAGAGAGGAAGTGCTTAAGATTAGGTCTGATTATTTATGGACCAAAACTCCTATCTACTTAACCCAAAAAGACGGTAACGAGTATATAGACAGCCTAGCTGATGGTTATACAGACGTAGGGGCTACTACTGCTATTAGGGCACATGCTGATATTTATCCAGGTACAGATGACACATACTATCTAGGTAAGAACGATGACGATACACCGTTTGCCTGGAAGGGTGTTATTTTAAAAGATACGTCTAATAACAAATACTATCGCATAGAAGTAATTAACGGAGTGATTACTGCGACAGATTTGACAGATTAAAAGGATTAAATTATGGCAGATTTTACAGTAACAATAGCTGATGATAAGATAGATAGAATTAAAGAGGCATACAAAATTGATGGAGAATTACCAACTAATATACAGTTAAGGAATATACTTATATCAGATTGTAAGCAAGCAATTAAGAATAATGTTATAAGCTATGAGTCAAATAAGGCTAGAGACGAAGCTATATTAGCTCAAGAACAATTAGAAATATAAAGGAGAAAAAACAATGGATATTAAGCAATTAGTAGAGTCGTTAGTATGTGACAAAGTAATGATGAGCCAACAAATTAAAAAGTTGCAAGAAGAGATTAAGGCATTAAAAGAGACTAAAAACGAAGAAGTTAAGGAGGTTTAATTATGGGAACAGTCAATTTATCACCAGGAACATATACTCTTAAGGATATTAATAATCCAGATATGCCTCAAGCTGTTAAAGATTATCTTCAGGGTGGTATAAATCGCAAGTATGTATTGCCTGGAACATCTTCCTCTAGCTCAACGACCACAGGAAATTTATCTGCCTCAGATATTGCGACAAACGCATTGAATGAGGCACAAATTACACCAGAAGATAGACAAAATTTGATATCTTCACGAAGAGGTCAACTTGCGTCAGAGTTACAATCTGCAACTGGAAATATAGACCCTTATTCGGGAGTGCAAAGAGGTGGAGTTCAGAGAACAGCTGAAGGTTATGGCGTTCAATCTGCTAATGCACCTATTAATATAGATATAGAATTAAAAGAATTGCAACAAAAATTAGCCGGAACTGCATCTGGTGTGGCTTCTCAACAATCAACAACTGCATTAAATGAACAAAACTACGAAGATACTACAGCAGCTAAAAATGCAGAAATTGCAGCAGAAAATATAGCGGCTAATCAAGCATTTATAAGCGGTGCGAATAATTCAGATTTTCAAAATTTGATGAATCAAGCATTCAATGCTAATGTTGCAAAAAATAATACTCAACCAGTAGCCACAAAAAATGCAGTTAATAATTCTGGCGGTGTAGGTTTATTGAATAAAGGTTTGCTTTCTGCTGTTTCACCAACAGTTAAAAAAACAACATCTTTATGGTCAAGGAAATATTAAGGAGAAAATAAAATGGCTTTAGATATTAATGCTTATAAACAGTTATTAAACATAAAAAACCAGGCTTATAAGAATGACAATGAGCGTAAATTATTGGCTGCTCAAACTCAAGAATTACAAACACAATTACAAGCTGCTAATAATAAGCCTAATGTACCTACTCCTATGAATAGAGGAAGTTTATCTCAGCCTAGACAAGGTAATAAGGCGGGTTGGGTACAACAAAACAATATCGGCGGATTAAGACAAACAGCTGGGGTTCCAAGTGTTGCTAGTAATGTTACGAATAGTAGAGGAATAAATCCTCCATTAGTTCAACCGACAAGATATACATATAATCCTATACCTGGACAAACTGGAACAGCAAATATACCTATTCCGGCTAGAACCTTGAGCCCTGGTCATAGTAAATCAAAAGAAGTAAAAGATAGTCTAGTTGACAATGCCCCAAAATTTAAAGCACCAGATAGAAAAATGAATCAAAGTTTAAAAGATTGGAAAGAAGAATATAAAACAGCTAAAAAAGAGTACAATGATTTGTATAATAAAGAAACTAGAAAAACAAACGAAATAACAAGAAAAGAAAATTTGGCTAAACAAAAAACAGAAGAAAGTAGACAATATTCAGAACAAAGAGAAGCGGCAAGAGATGCAAAAAAAACAAAGAAAAAAGAAGATGAAAGTAAATCTATTGTGTATTATAATAAAGCAACTGGCGTATTTACTGATATACAAGGCAATAAATTGGATAAAGTTCCCAAAAATTCAGTCATTAAAGATAGAATGAGCTTTGAAGATTTACCAGAAGTAGCAGAAAAAAAGCCAGAGTCAGTAGGAAAATTAAACCCTAAAAGATTATTACCAGGTTATGCTTATTATGATGATAAAAGAGAAATTATAACAAATCCTGCTGGACAAAAAGCTTATCTTAATCCTGATGGAACAATAGAGGTTATAAAATAATGGCTATGACTTATGAGGAGTTCATGTCTATTGGAGTTAAAAAAGAACCCATAGAAAAACAAAATTCAAGTGATAACATGACCTATGAAGAATTCATGTCTATTGGTGCAGAGCCAACACAAGAGCCAGCACAGCCACAAGTTCAACAGCCAGAGATTACTCAACCGCAACAAATTCAGCCAACATTAAACAACGTTCCACAACCTTCTACAAATGCTTTATACACTAAAGAAAATGTAAATTTGCAACCTATGCAACAAGAGCAATTTAAGCCTCAAGATATTTATGCTAATGTTCCAGAAGATGTTTATAAAGTACCTAAGTCAGAAAGTGATTTTATTGGTGGAATGAAAGTTTTGGGTGAATCGTTATTAAGGGTTCCAAAAAGTACTGCTTCTTCTGTATTACAAGCTAGTTTAGGTGCGGAAGGCGCTAGTGTTACTGATAGTGGATGGAGCAACAAAGTAATAGATAAAATCTCAAAAGGAGACCAAACATATTTACAAGATATTGAAAATAAATATAAGAATAAAACATTTTTGCCTGGAATACCTATTAAAATTACAGATATAGCGCAATTGCCTCAAAATATAGGATTTTCTTTAACTTCAATGGGCGCAGGATTGGCAACAGGTGCTCCGATAGCTGCTATTCCAGTTCCAGGTGCTCAAGCTGCTGGATTTATTACTGGAGGCGCTGCATCTGGTAAAGTTGCTTATGAAATGGCTACATATTCTATAATGCAATCATATCTTGAAGCAAAAAATGAAGAGCAAATACAAAAAACAGGAAAACCAATAACAAAAAACAAAGAAATAGCATTAAAAAAACATTTTGATTCTCAAGCTAAAAAGTATGGACTATGGGAAGCAATTCCAGAAGCAGTAAGCAACGTCGCTTTAGTTGGTTTAGCTGCTCCTTTAGGTAAAATGATAGGAAAAGGATTAGCAGGAAAAGTTATTGGAAGAGTAGCTGGAATATATGGCGAGGAATTAGCTACCGAAACAATTACACAAAAAGGACAGGCTCCAATAGAAGAGAGCGCGGGATTAAGAAAAAAAGGACAAGGAAATTTAACTTGGTATGAAGCATTAAAAGAGGTTGCGCCACAAACTTTTTTACTATCTACGCTTATGGCTGGAAGTGGAGCCATTGGTGGATACTCAAAAGAGGTTATACAAAATTCATTAAAAAAAGAAATTGGCGAAAATCAAGAATTATCACAAAAAATAAATAATGAAATAATAGATAGCGCTCCACTAGAACAACAAATACAAACACAGCAACAACCACTTCAAGATGCAGATTTCCAACAGCAACCGCAAGAACAGCCGATAACTTATGAAGAGTTTATGGCTCAAGGAACGGTACAACCGCAAGAAACGCCTACGCCTGAATCCGTAGCACCTAGTACTACCGCTCCTATTGAGCAAACAGCTAGGCAAGTAATTGAGCAAGCAGGCGGTCAATATATAGGAATACAAGAAATGCCAAAAGGTGAAGCTTTAATTTCTTATAATGACCCACAAACAGGCTCAACATTGATGACTAAAATATCAGAGGCAAATGTAGAAAATGTCAAAAACCATATAGCTGAGTCAAGAAACAAATTTGCACAAGCGGAGACGAAGCAGGAAGCCACACAGCAAGAGATTAAACCCAGGGCAATAGAAACACCTGCGGAAGAGCAAGAGCTTGTAAAAGAGGCTAGAAAGTTCAAGAGTGCTGAGGAGTTTGTTAAGAGTAAGGGTGAGCCAGTTTATCATGGGACAACAGAGAAGTTTTATTCTTTCAAGCATGACATGGGAGAGGAAGGCGCTGGAGCTATATGGTTTTCTAAATCAAAGGAATTAGCTAATATATATATAGATGCAGGAATGGGAAAATACCCACGAATCATAGAAACCTATGTATCTCCCAAAAAAACATTCGATACAGATATTCCAGAACATAGAGAAATATGGGATTATTTAGTAGAAAAAGATAAATTGGGTGGAAATGATGATTTAAAGGTTAACGATAACGGAGGCTATTATCCCTTTTGGCACGCCAATGAATATTTAATACCTATATTAAAAAGAAAAGGCTTTGATTCGGTCTATATTATAGATAGTGGCGGAGAAGATACTATTGGTATGTTTAATTTAGACCAAATCAAAACCAAGCAACAGCTAACCGACATCTGGAACAAGGCACAGGAGAAAGTGGTAAGGAAACCTGTTTCAGTACCAAAAAAGGTGCAGCCTGAACCTACTGCTAAAGTTGAAGAGAATGAAGTTTTTGACGAATTAAGATATATACAATCACAATTAGAAACATTTTCAAAAGCAAGAAGAGAATATAGGAAAGATATTGAAACAGGACAAATAACAGGTGTGTCAAAGCAAGAATCTACTTTTCCTAAATGGTGGCAGCCTGGATGGACTAAAGAAAATGTAAATAGGGCTATTGATAAACAAATAAAAGGAGAAAAACTAGGCTTAAGAGAGCAGCAAATAATAGATGATTTAATAATAAAAGTTGAATCAGATATTGAAAATAGAAATTTGGAATTGGAAGACAAAATAAAAGCTGAATCTAAGGGAAAAATATCAACAAAAGAACCAGAATTATCTGGAATACAAAAAGAGCTAGTTCCTAATGAATATGCAGAAAAGTATAAGCAAGTAGAGCAAGATATGCCGGGAATGTTAAAATTAGGAATAGAAGCTGTTGACTCTGGAGATATTATTCCTGAAGAATTAATTTATAGCATTATCAAGAATAATCATGTGCCAAAACCAATAGAAATAACAGCTTTAACCTATTATAAAGCAAAACTTGATAGGGAATATAGAAATTCAGAGTTAGATTTAGAAAAAGCTCAAGAGTCCGGAAAAGATGAAGATATTTTAATGGCAAACGAAAGTTAAATTATCTAAAAGACAAAAAAGAAGAATTTTTTGAAATGGTAGAAATATCCGCGCATCAACAAGGATTAGCTTTAGTTTTAAGGAAAGCATTATTGAATAGCAGGTATGAATTAGAATATAAAATTAGACAATTTAAGCAAATTAACAACGGGACAATTGACAATACCACTTTAAAGAAATATCAAGATTGGGATGCTCAAGTTAAAGAGTATCAAAAAAAGATTGCCGAATTAGAACTAGAAAGAGACAACGAAAAAGGAAAGGCAATAATCAAAGAAGTTAGAAAGCGAATTAAAAAGCAAGATACTGCATTAAAAGGAGATGATTTAATTGCCGAAGGATTGCAAGAATTAATGCAAGCAATAGGAGCAATTAAAACAGCTTATGGAGAAATTAGCCCTAGCGCATTAAAAGCATTATCAAAAATAGGCAAAGGATTAATAGAAAAAGGTACTGCAACGATCAACAATGTTGTGTCAAAAATAGCTAAATATCTCAAAGAAAATAACATTTCCGGCATAAATGCGAATGAGTATGTGGAAGAAATAAAAGATGATATTAGGGAAAACTCAGGAATTATTACAAAAGATGGCAAAACAAAAATATCAAATAAATTAATTGAAGAATATATTTTAAGAAATATTGATGATATTGACGAAATTGTTAAATCTATAAAATATGATTATTCCTTAGATATGGAAGAAAGAGAAATACGAGATGCAATAACTGGCTATGGAAGAGAGGCAAGTTTAACAAAACCAGATATCATCAAAAAAATTGAAAGTATTAAGCGTACAGGACGTTTAATTTCGGTGCTTGAAGATATTACAAAGAAATTTAAAAGACCATTTAAATCAAAAAAATCTAAAGCTATTTTAGAAGAAAGACAAAAGAATTTACAAAAGCAGATTAAAGAAGAATTGGCTAAGATTGGATTAACCGAAGAAGATATTATCAAAAAAGAAGAATCAGCTTTAAAATCAATTAAAACAAAATTAAAAAATGAAATAGCAAATCTTGAAAAAGGTATTTTAAAAGCAAAAAACAAAGGTATTACTTATGATACAGAAGCTAATATTTTAAAGGCAAAAAGAGATAGCCTAAAAGAAATACTTACTTCTACTGAAGCTAAAAAAGAAATGTCAGAAGAAGCAAAAAATTCTTTTGTTTTAAAAAATATAGAAAAATTAATCGAAGAATATATTAGAAGAATAAAAGAAAAAGATTTTTCTAGCATGAAAAGTAAAAGTAACTTAACTCCAAATCAAAAACTATTAGAAGCAAAAAAAACATTAGATGGATTAAGAAAAATATACAAAAAATTAAAAGACGAAGCTACAAAAAAACCAAAGAAAACACCGCAAGAAAAACGAAAAGAAAATCTTAATAAACTAATCGATAAATATAAAGAAAGAATTAAAAAAGGTGATTATGCTGTAAAGCCTCAAGCTGAAAAAGCTACTGATAGTCAAATAGAAAAATTAGAAATTGAGCTTTTTTTAACGATGAATAAGTTTGATACAGAAAGAGAAAAAAGAGCAAGAAAAAACAGGGGATTTGAAAAGAAAGCTTATGATTGGTTTCTTGATATTTATTCTGCTTCAAAAGGACTATGGGCTTCGATTGACTTTTCTGCAATAAGAAGACAGGGGGAAATATTAACAGTCAATAATCCAATTCAAGCGTTAAAAGCTCTTAAAATAATGGTTACAAATACATTTAGTGAAAAAAAGCACGAAAACTGGATGAATGCGGTTAAAAATACCGAAGAATATTATTTAATGAAAAAAGCAGGATTATATCTTGGAGAAACAAACGCTAAATTATCTGCTAAAGAAGAAGAAATAATGTCAAATTTACCTGAAAGAATACCTATTTTAGGAAAATATTTGATTAAGCCAAGTAATAGAGCGTTTTTAGCTTATCTTAATGCTTTAAAAATAGCAGTTTTTAATAAACAAGCTAAAGCTTTAATTGATATGGGATATGATCCAAATAAGAATATTAAACAATTTCAAGATTTAGCTAAATTTATTAATAACGCAACTGGAAGGGGAAGCTTAGGAAGAGCAGAGGGATTATCTACTTTTTTAAATGCTGGCTTTTTTTCTGCTAAATTTACAATGTCAAGATTGCAATTATTAAGCCCTAGATATTATATGAAATTAGAGCCGGGAACTAGGAAATTTGTAATCAAGAATATGCTTACATTTTTAACGTTTAAAATGACTATATTATGGTTCTTATACTTACTTGGTGCTGATATTGAAAAAGACATGACAAGTCCTCTTTTTGGAAAAGCTGTATTTGGTAAATACCATTTTGATATATGGGCTGGATTTCAACAACCTGTTAGGCATTTATTTAATATGATTTTAGGAAGAAAGAAAACATCTGCTGGAATTTCAAAAAAAGTAGATAGATTTATGGTTCCTTGGGATTTCGCAATGAGCAAAGTTTCTCCGACAACTGGATGGATAAGAGGAGTATCAAAAGGCAAAGATTTCTTAGGTAGAGATTTTGATGCGGGAATAGAGTTTGGAAAATTATTTATTCCATCATTAGCCGGACATGAAATATATAGTGCAGCAAAAGAGGGCGGCTTAATTCCTGCTTTAGTTGCGGCTTATACTAATAGTACTGGCATAGGATTTTCTTATTATGGTTCACTTGACCCTATATTTAATGGTGTTGAAGATGGATTACCTTTTGAAAAAATTTTAAGCGATGTTCAAAAAGAAAAAGGACAGTTGCATCCATCTACAGTAACAAGGATGATGAAAAAATATAGAGCTTATAGAACATTTGGACTTGAGGATAAAATTGTTCAAGTTTTGCTTATGCCTGGAATTAAAAATGAAAATAAAGCACAATATTTTATTGATGAAAAAGTATCAAGACAACAATTAAATAAATATTTAATGGCAGGATTGGTTTCTGAAGAATTAGTAGAAGCATACAACAAAATAGCAAGAAAATTAAAAGGGAAGGCATAAGAATGAAAAAAGAACAAAATCAGAATTGCAATATATCAAAACTAATAGCCTTAATTATTCTTCTTGTTATTGGTAGTTATGGATATACTCTTGTTTCTTATGAAAGGATTAGCATTAAAGCTGATAGAATTATAGGTGTTGAAGCTAAATTAGATTTATTGTTAAATCATTTTGGTATTAAAAAATAATAACGAAAGGATAAAATTATGATATCAAAAGAAATTAAAAGATTGGTAATTAAGGCAGAAATGGATTTAAGGGATATTCATAAGGTATTAATCCAAATTGTTGATGAAATGAATAGGGAACAAGAGATTGAAAAAAACAAATAACCTTCCTTTTCCTAGGATGAAAAGAATTGGATGGGCTAAATTTATCCTATTAGAAGATTTTAGCATAGAAGTTAATGGTATTTATTTTCACATTAAAGCAAGCGATAAAGTTTATAACGGAAGAAGTTTTATAATTCGTGACGGATTAATGCGTCCTGCTTGGCTATTGCATGATGTGGTATGTGAACCAAAAGGCAAAGTAAGCCCTTTAGTTTGCTCTAAGACTGTTTGGACACCTCTTGAAGCTGCTAATCTATATTATGAAGTTTGTGAACTATACGGTGTGCCACAGTGGAGAAAAATAACTGATTATAGCGGTATCAGGACACACGATATTTTATTTAAGCATTGGGATTATTAAATTAAATTAACCATCCTATAATAAAACAAATTACTAATACAACTATAAATACATAAGCATCTATATTATATGGTATCTTAATTCTTTTCATGTTTAGTCACCAAATTATAATAACATTTATAGCAATAGGCAATTCCTTGCTCTTCGTCTAGCACTTTGTCGCTATCAAGTTTAGCATCACAATAATAACAGTGTGTTTCTGCTTCTGCTTGCATTTGCTTGATAAATGGTTCATTTTTAATATAAATATACGAACAAATTAAAAACGGAACAACAAATACAATTATCAAAAATATTTTCACCTTACACCTCGCTTTCTTTTTTGTTAGTTATTAGTTTCCTGTATAATCCATAAAAACTTGCAGTATATCTTCCCCTGATTAAACCAGATTGTACCCACTCCTTCCCATTATAAAACTGTAAATCTGGTTGCAAATCTCCTAGTTGCTCGCCTAGTTTTGGATATAAATATACTCCATTATAATCTTCGACAGGATAACCACAATTTTCACAATAAATATCTTTATGTCTCTCCGTTCTTAATATTTCCTTACATACTGGACATACTGGACATATATCAAGCTCTATCTCACTCATACCCCCTCGCTTTCTTGTTTGTTAGTTAATTTGTTGCTTTAGCCAATTTAATAGCCTCTTTAGCTAATTTAGAAAAATCTATATCTGCCTGTGCTTCCCGTGCTGCCCGTGCTGCCCATGCTGCTGCCCATGTTGCCCTTGCTTCCCATGCTGTCCTTGCTGCTACCCATTCTGCTGCCCTTGCTGCTGTCCCTGCTGATGCCCGTGCTGCCCATGCTGCTGCCCATTCTGCTGCCCTTGCTGCTGTCCCTGCTGATGCCCTTGCTTCCCATGCTGCTGCCCCTGCTGCCCATGCTGCCCATGCTGCTGCTTGTCTATTTTCTTCTGTATCATTTTCTAAAACTTTTTGAGCAGCTTCGATAGCCTTTCTAGGTCTTTCGTCGTCGGGAAATTCTTTTTCAAAAATAGGTAAAACTTCTTTAGCACATAATAAAGCAAAATATAATCTAACCTTAGTGTCTATATCGCTACCTACCCACTTAGGATATTTTATTTCTCTAACTAATTTAAAATCAAAACAGCCAACTTTTCCAAAATCTCTCACAACAACTTTGCCTTTAGCTTCAAATAATTTTGGATTTTTAATATCTGCATGGATTGGATTAAGTAAAAAGGCTAAGTTTATGTCGCCGTACGCATGAAATACATCGCTTGAACATAATTCGGGATTTTTAATTTTCACCTTTGTGTGCTTTTTACCTAGCTCAAACTTAAAATCTCTATACGTTTCATTATTTTGATTTGTTAATTTGTATAGCATCATACCCCCTCTCTTTCTTTTTTGTTAGTTTTTTGTTTACCTAGCCTCCAACTTAATTCCGCTATCTTTGGGCTTCTGTATGTCAGCCTTAGACAGCTTAACTGTTATCTCTAGGACAACGGTTATAGCATATTTAAGAGCTAATCCGCTATTTGTTTCACTGTCTTTTACTAAAATAGAATCATATTTACTTCCACTAATAGCTTTAGTTATTCCTAAAACTTCACCCCATGTGCTTACAGTATCACCAACACTAACCAAATCACCTTTAGAATCTTTGGCTCTTAGGCGTTCTGGATTTAGGATTTTGAATTTAAAGGTATTTATTTCAAGTTGACTCCATGAAAAAGTTAATGTATCGCTTTCAACAGTAAATATAGTATTACTTCTAATTTTCAAAACCTCCTTAATATCTTTGCAGTGCTCACTTCTGACATCATCACCAACCATAAATGGCAACCCTGTAACATCTCTTAATCTATTCATACAACCACCTCGCTTTCTTTTTTATTTAAAATACTTTTTAATACTTTTGGTAATTTTTTTAAGGCTTTAAGTTCTTTTTCTTTTCTGTGCTTATCGCAAAATCTTAAGCTCCAATCAAAAAACACATTATGATTTTTTTTGTTTAACCTATTAAAGTCTTTTGGTTTTGTATAAGATATTCCGCATATTTCACAAGTGCAATCTATCATACTCCCCCCTCTCTAAATTTAACGCAGTTTTCTATCCTATCGGATATTTTATCTGTTACAATACTTAAATCATAATCACTTATATCGTTAAAAACTAACTCTAATAAACTATCACTTATAATTTTCGACGCCTTTTGTCGGTCAACCACGCAAATCTTATTAGCTTCTAGATGCTGGTTTAGGATGTAATTTGCACCTTTATTATATGATGAGTTATTTACATTAAGTTTTTCTATCTCTTTAAAGGTTAATCCTAATGTGTCAACCCCACTCAACTCCAACACCTCTGCTACTGTTTTAGTTTTCATTATCTAGCCTCCATTGCTTAACTGCTTCTCTGTGATAAGCCCATTGGTCCATCCTGGATTGCCTCTGCTTTTCCGCCACACTTACAATCTACTAACTTTTGTTTGCTCATTTTTGACCCTCGCTTTCTGCTTGTTTGAATTTATCTAATAAACACTTGTAAGATAATGAAAACCCATTATCTAAAAAACCTTGCAATATTCCTTTAATAATGCTCTTCTCTTATGTCTATCAACAACATTCTTCAACCGCTCAACATCATCCTTAAGCTCTGCGTTCTCTTTTTCTAATCTATTAATATAATCAGTGTATACCCAACAAGATACTGGCTTGTCACAATGTGGGCAAGGTGTAACTATAATATATTTTTCACTCATCATTACTCCTTTCTATTGCTTGTTTTATTTTCTTATAATAAAAATGTCTTAATTTATGAACTGTATAATACTTTCTATAATCAACCCCTTCAACTTCCCACCACTTATTATCATCTAATTGCAATTTATTTGTTAAATTTAAGCTAAATGTTTGTGGAGGACAAATTAAAGAACATACCTCTTTTGTATAAATCCGCTTCATCATAACCCCTTTTTATTTGCTCTTAAATTTAAGTATGTCTGCGTTTTCTGCTAATGTTTCCGCCAACACATTGCGGTCATAGGCAAATATGCCAGAACTTCTTTTTGACGTTTTCTCTAAAAAATCTTGCCATTCCAATATTATTAATTTAATCTTCTCAACATCAATCTCAACTATATCGGATGGCGATATCTCTGTGTCTGTATGAATAAATTTACCATTTTTGTCAGGTATTATATCCAAGGCAACACCTTCTCCAACAACATCATCATATTCAAATTGCTCAGTTTTATAGCGATTACACTCAACCCCTGCGTTACTCAGCACATCACCTAATTTACTTTTGCTCATTTTCTTTCCTCCTCTTTTTGTTTTGTTAATTCGATAAGTCTTTCTTTTTTGATATTAATTTCTTTCTTGAGTTTTTCTATCTCTTTTTTTTCCTCATCTTCCAATAATTTATTTTTTCTTAAAATTAAATCTTCTGTCAAATATTTATTATCAGCATTTCTTAACTCCCAATCTTTTACGTCTATATCAACTGCTCTTTTCTTGGTTATTTCAATAATTTCTTCATCTGTTTTATCTACAATAAATCCATAATTCATATCAACAGTACTACTGTTTGACCAGTTATCTCCATACCAGTTATAAAAATACGCCCTCTCTTCCCCATCACAAACTTCTATGGTTATCTGTATTTTAAGGTGGTTTTTATCTTTTTCACTCAAAGTATGTGGCTTAATATAGCCTTTTTCAAAAACAGTTATCCTTTTGGCTTCTTTTAGTTCTTTCCTATTTATTATGAACTTTTTTAAATCTGTTAATTGATACTTAATTTTATGTATTTCGTTTGTTACCTCTTTTAATGTTTTATTTAGAATATTAAGCTCTTCTGTTTTTTTATTTACCTTTTCTGAAATATCAGCAAATTCTTTGTTTATTTTAGGTACTGGTGCTTTTTTAAAGATTTCTGATACTATTTTTAAAACATCTGATTTTCCTTGATATTCTTCCCCTGTTTGGTCATTATAAAACATAGCCATAGGATTAACTAAAAATTCATTTTCTGATATTTTTTTAACTAATATTGCCTCTTCCCCATTTTTCATATATACTTTATTACTCATTTTGTTCCTCCCTTAATCGTTTATAGTTTCTGTTCTTCCCATTAATTTATCTAAACATTAAACTTAGATTCGCAAATCTTTTCCTTTAAAATGCTTAATTTTGCACATACCGGATATTCTACTTGATATCCTCTCATCAAACTTCTTTCCTAAATCTTCCAAACTTAAATTTGAGCTGAAATAGATATGTTTTTCGTACATATACCTAGTATTAATCAGATAATAGAGTGATTGCTTAACAAAATCAGTTACCTTTTCAACCCCAATATCATCCAAAATAAGATAATCTACGCTTAGATAAGGTTCAAATTCTTTTTCTATTGTCATGTTATCTGTTTTAAACACCCCCTGAGCCTTCAGAAGTAAATTTACTGTTGGAATAAACAAGACTGTACCAAATTGACAAAGACGCTTTCCTAGGCAAGCTAGATAGGTAGTTTTAGCTGTTCCAACATCACCATAACAATACAAAGCTTCAAATTCTTTTCCATACTTAAATTTATCCTCATATTTTAGAAACATATTTGGAATCATTGAATTTTTTAAATTCGTTTCAAAAGTACATTTTGCTTCCCTTAGCTTTTCTTCTTCTTTGTTCTTATCTTTGCACTTATCGCAAGTAAAATAAGATGCTCTCATAAAATCATCATCCGTTCTTTCTCTCTCTGCTCCACACTCACACTTCAAAATCTTCGGTCCTATGTTCGTATTTTCCTGGTTTGTCAGGCTCTCTATTATCGCTAATGTCTTTTTTCCTATTATTTCCATCTTTTCCACTCCATTTTAAAATTGCCCTATAATGGGATTTATATTTATAGTCTTTTAGGTCTAAACCTTCATCTAAAATTTTAATCCAGTGCTTAGTTCCGCTTTCTCCAAATTTTTCCAATAAAGACTTATATTCTTGATCTGTTAAAAGAACATGGTTTAATTCTCCATACTTATGCTTTATGTCTTTAAGTACTTTTATAACTGTATCTTTATTTGTATTTTCATTTTCATTTTCATTTTCCATATGTTGTTCATATGATAAAGATATGTTTTTCATATGTTTTTTTCTCTTAGTCTTTCCAATACGGTTACTTGCACGACTTTTTGAGTACTTTTTTCTTTTTATTATTTCATTTTCCATGCGAATATTATAAAACTTTCCATCTTTATCTTTAACAAATTTAGCAATAACTTTTTCACTTTTAGTTATATTGTTTATTTCATTAATATCTAAATGCCCGGTCTGGTGTTGCAAACAAAGAAGCTTAATATATTGCCCTACTTCATCATTATTCATAAAAATTATTCCTGTTAAAAAATCAGATGTATAAAATAAAACAGCTGGGTCCTTAGCCATTAGGAAACTCCCTTAAAAGTTCTCCATCCCAATATGGTTTAATCGAGTCTTTCATAAAAACTTTCTTTGTTCCTTTTATTTTTACTATTGAATTAATCCACTGTTTGCAATATTCTGGTTTATGATTTTTTAATAAACCCAAAATAATCCAATCAACATTAGGAAGAAAATTTATATATCCAAGTATTGGTTCATAAGATACAAATTTAATTCCTTGAAATTTACTAAAACCACTTAAATCATAAGTTTTTAGCATAGATATTGTTTCTATTGTAACACCTAGCCATACATTTTTAAGACTATCTAGGTGTGATAGGTCAAAATAATTTATATTTTGTGGTTGTTTGGTAAGAATTTGGAAAATATGCTGTGGATTAGATTCAATTATTGAATATATTTGACCTCTCATATATTCCGTTACTTCTTTACCAAAAAAATCGCTCATGCTACAAACAAATATTTTTATAGGAGATTCAAAAGTATCTTTTTTGCTCAAAAACTTACCCATACGATTGCAAATTATTGTTTTTGTTAATTTAGCCTTAAATGGTCTATCTAATCTTTCAGGATAAAATCTAACATTTTCAAACTTATCCTTATTGAATCGCTCGTAAATCTTTTTTGCGTAACAATACCAACAACCATTAGTACATCCCGTTATTGGATTCCATGTGTAGTCACACCACTCTATTTTTGATTTATTCATTGATACCTCCGAAAAGAAAAAGGAACACAGGGCTGTCCAAAGCAAAATACGTATAGACGTACTTCTTTCCTGTGTTCCAATAATTGATTTGTTACTAATTGACTGTATCTTACTTTGGACATGACTAAGTCTATCCTATTTCTTTTAGTTTGTAAAGCTATTTATTTGATAATAATATATTTTTTTCTAATTTAAGATTTATTATTTATTTCATAATTTCTTTGTACCTCCTTAAGTAATTTTTCTTTTATTCTTTTTATTCTCATAGTCCCTAATTTTGCAAGCTTAAACATTTCCTCTTGTCTCCATTTCCAAGATTTTTTCTTAGGAGCCTTAACCGCATAAAAAACTTTATTATTATCTAAATAAATAAGTCCTGCGTCTTTGGGTAAATTTTCTTTTACATATTCCAATAAATTTTTTGGGACAACGTAATAAAAATAAGAAATAAAATTACTATTATGCTTATGTGTTTTTTTGAAATCAGCCTTAAAATCATTTTTGCTGGTTTTTATTTCATATTCTGTAGCTATCCCCGCCGGGGTAACTTTTAAAATATCGCATTCATGCAAAGAATGGTATTCTGGTTTTCCATTAGAATTAGTAACCACTCTAGTAATCCCCCATCTAACATTAGGTACAACAATATTAACATTATATTTGGCTTCTATCATTATTGCTATTTCTATTTCTTCTAGCTTCATAAGTTTTTCCTTTATTTATTTGGTTTTTTACCAATTATTCTTCAATCCTCCTCATAATGTTGATAAATGATTCTAAAACCTCTCCGAAAGAATTATTTTTAGGCTCAACTTTCTTCTCTGGCTTTTTCTCTGCTTTCTTAATAAGTTCTAGGCAGAAGAATGGGTAATATGCTTGATATCCAAGGGATATTCCTTTATTAGCAGTTATACAATCAACTATATATTCTTTATCTATTGTCCCGTCCATTTGTGGAACCCAATTTAATATCCACCCCATAGCGCAATTTTTAACCCTACCAATTACCCTAACAGTATCCCCAACTTCAATACCGCACTTATCTTGCTCCTCTAAGTACATTTCTTGCAGAGTTTTTGGTTTATCTACCTTTTTGAGCATTGTGTTATAAGAGCAATAAATGCTACATTCACTTTTATTTTTATTATAAAAATAACAATTTGCACATCTAGTAAATTTCACTTCCTCCAACAATTCCCCCTTAACAACTTTTTTATCTCCTAACATGATAACCTCCTTTTATTTTTAATTTAAATATTAAACTGCTTTAGTTTTTCGATACAATCAGCAGTACTCCAAGTAAAAAAAGCAATACCGCCGGATTTATTTACATTATCAATAAATTCTTTCTGATTTTTTACTCTTTCATTTTTTGCCCTTGATTCTGCTTCTGAACGTTTAACCTCAATTGCAATAAATCTTCCCTTATAATCATATCCGATAATGTCAGAAACGCCTAACTTTGCTTCTTTGCTCTTTCTATAGGTTTTGTTTTTGGCATCCCAAACCGAACCATTATTATTACGCCAAACGGTTAAGTTTTTCTTTGCTATATGCAAATACTTAAGAATATTTCCTTGTATAGCAGATTCAAGCGGTGGTTTAATTTTAATCATAAAAAATACCTCGCAACTGTTTTTCCTGTTAAAGTTTTAAATGTTTCTTTTTGAATGTTGTATCCTTGTTTTCTTAAATCGTAAATTCTTGCACCTAGTCTCATTGTTTGAAATTTAAGCAATGCTTTCATTGGAGTTAATTTTTTGCCTGCCATTAGATGGCATAATATTCTATTGTTTTGTGATTGATTCATTTCTACTTTTCCTTTCCTATGTGTTTTCTGCCGTTTTCAGCTGAAGATTTAGCCTTTTTTTCGGATTTTTTCTTTCCATTAATACTTGCTGCCTCAGATACGATTGTCTCGTCTGGTATGTTTTTATTGCAAATTGGGCATTTCATTTTTAATTATCCTTATTTTCAAAATTAATTATAATTTGCACTAAATCTGCTAAGGTTAATTGGGTATTTTCTTCTGATTTTGTTTTTATCCAATCTGAAATTTCTTGAATTCCTGTTTTCGTAAACGCAATATAAATCTTTTCTCCTTCCTGATAGCTGTTATAAATCTCTTCCCCTTCCTGATAGCTGTTATCAATCTTTTTTCCTTTCTGAGAGCTGTTATAAATCTCTTCCCCTTTCTGACAGTGGTTATAAATCTCTTCCCCTTCCTGAGAGCTGTTATCAATCTTTTCCCCTTCCTGAGAGTGGTTATAAATCTTTTTTCCTTTCTGACGGCTGTTATAAATCTCTTCCCCTTCCTGAGAGCTGTTATAAATCTTTTTCCCTTTCTGAGAGTGGTTATCAATCTCTTCCCCTTCCTGAGAGCTGTTATCAATCTCTTCCCCTTTCTGAGAGTTGTTATAAATCTTTTTTCCTTCCTGAGAGCTGTTATCAATCTTTTTTCCTTCCTGAGAGCTGTTATCAATCTCTTCCCCTTTCTGAGAGCTGTTATAAATCTTTTTCCCTTTCTGAGAGTGGTTATCAATCTCTTCCCCTTCCTGAGAGCTGTTATAAATCTCTTCCCCTTCCTGAGAGCTGTTATCAATCTTTTTTCCTTTCTGAGAGTTGTTATAAATCTTTTCCCCTTCCTGATGGCTGTTATAAATCTTTTCCCCTTTATGATAAGATTGACAAAAAAGTAACCATTTATAAATTTGCAATTTGTTATTTTCAATCCAATCTTCAATAATTCTATTTAGCTTTTCAGACATTCCTTCACTTGCAGTAAGCCATTTTCCAAATTTTTCTTTGATTTTTTTTTCTAGTTTTCCATTTACAAAATATTGTTCGTCTAATTCAACATAAAACCCTTTTTCTGATTCTTCATTTACTATTATTTCTAATTTAATGCAATTATCTTCTCTGTTTCCAATAGTATCTGTGTGACTTGACTTACCCACACAAATTACTTCATTTGTTACTATATCCACTCCTACTGCTAGTCCTCTACACATCTTTTTATCCTCCTTATTTAAAATTAGCACCTAGTAGACATAATACCCAAGCGTATAGGCTCGCCTCATTAAGGGATGCCCTACTAGATGCCTATTATTATAATCTTGTTGTTTTCTCTATTTTTAAGCCTGTTATTTTGTCAAATAACGTCTATTTTAGTTGTGAATGACCCCTTAGAGCTTAATTTTCCATAAACTCTATATTTACCTACCAATTGATTAAGTTCTCCATTTACAACACTAGCTTTTGCTTTATCTGTTATTGATTTCCATAATTTATCATATTCATTGCTTGATTCTTTGAGTTCTAAGGATTTTGTTATTTTGTTTTCAAAATCAGGGTCATCAATTATTTTTAAAGGCGCTCCAAAATTAATATCAGGACAACAAATAAGTTTAAATTTACAATCTTTGCAAGTTTCAATATCTTTGATTTTTTCAGGTAAAGTATTTTCTTTGATATGTTTGTTAATTTTTTCGGCTGTTTTTATACAATTTTCTGCAAGTTCATAATCAAGGTTTACATCTATTTGCTTTAAGTTTCCCGTAGATTTATCTTTAAGAATAAAGATACCTTTGTCAATATTTTTAAAAAGCATATAAATCATTATCTGCGCCATATACGCTCTAGTCCAAGGTTTTTTCTTGAAATCTTCAAAGCAATGTATAGAGTCAAATATAAAAGGACTCATAGATTTAATTTCTACAGGTATAGCTTTTCCTTCTTCAATATAAACACCGTCAAGATGTCCAGATATTTGATATTCTTTCCATTCAAAAGCTGATTGTTGTTCTATGATATCAACTCCGGCATCAGCTAAATCTTTCAATACTTGCCTTTCTTGGTTATTTCCTTCTGCAAATATAAGCAAAACATTGCTATCATAAAGTTCTTTTTCTTGCCAATTTGTGCGCTCATAAACTCCTTTGCGGACACAGCCATTAAGCTCAGGAACAAAATAACCTATAGAACTAGCTCTATTTACATAGCAGGGAAACCTTTGATTTTTCGATGCTATATTTTTTTTAACTTTTTCTACTAGATTTTCCATTATTCTACCTCGCTATAATCAAGATTGTTTTTTTTACAAAAATCAATATACCTTTTTTTAACATTTCCATAAGCAACTTTTACGGCTTTAGTTGATATGTCTCTTGCTGACCTTTTCCCTTTTCTTTTTTCTCCTTCTTTTGTTGTCCATTCGGTTATCTCTTCTAATAAATTAGCCGCATTTTCTTTATCATCTCCAGTCATAATCATTAACATTTGCCCTATTTTTTGTCGTTGTTGTTTTTCTAAATCAGTATCTTCATTTCCGCCACTTGTTCCTTTTTGGTAAGTAACTCCAGTAACTGCATTTCTATTTATTTTATTATCCGTTATTTCTTCAATTTCATCCCAAGTATAGGACAACCCCAAAAGGTTTTTTATGCCCCTATTAAGCATATTTGTTTTAGCTTTTTTCTTGATATTAACCAAATCAACTTCACTTAATGGCTTAAACCCTTCTTTAGTTTTTCCAAAAAACGCATCTCTAGTACTACTATTTCCTTCTTCCAGTAAACTTCTTCCGTTGAAACTAAGTAAAGCCATGCAAGAATAAATTATATATTCCCCTTTATCATCCTTAATTGTTTCTTTTTCAAAAATCATGTCTCCCATACTTACGCCAAAAGTATTTGCTATCTTTGTAGCTCCGGATATTTCCATATACGGTGTGCTATTTTGATTAACCCAATCGTTCTGATTGGTCAATTTAACAGCCATTCTTCTAATATTATTTTGCAACTCTATATATCTTTCCGCATTTTTAACTGTTTGCTCTAATTGCGTATCACTAGATGGCATCATTTGCAAACTTGTCTCATTTACAACTACTTCTTTATTCTCGCTCATTTTTTTAAATCTCCTTTTGGTTTTAATTGTTTATAAAACATCTTCTTCATAGCATTTTTGATGATATTCATTTAAATCTTCTAGCCATTTATTTTTTTCAATTTTTAATTCTTCTCTTATCTCTGAAGATTGCTTAATCTCCCCATTTGAGTTTTTATTGAACGGATTAATTGTTTGACAAAACTTTTTTCAACGGACTATTTTTTTATTGCAAAATTTACATTTTGCTTTTTTTGTTGCTGTTATTGATACTTCTTCGAATGTTGTTCTTATTGTTCTTCCAAACATAACTCCCTCCTATTTGTTTTCTTGTTCGTAATCAATTTTATTTTCAATCTCGGTTTCATATCGGGATTGATTTAGTTCTTTTGCGTACTCGTCAGATTTGATCAATTTTCCGATTGCCTCAAAAACCGATAACGAAGAAATTCTTAACAATTTTTCAATTTCCAGTTTTCTATCAACCGCAATATCAACATTATGCAAATCTGTTAATACCTGTTCTAATTTTTCTATTTGTTCACTTATCATGCGTAAACCTCCCTTTGACAATTGAATTTTTTTGCTTCCGGCGTTGCGTCTGGTTGCTTATATTTTCTTATAGTAGTTACTATGTAACCACTAGTCAAACAACCTTTCATCATTTTAAATTCTGTATAATTAATTGTTTTTGTGTAATCAGAACGGTATTCAAGGTGTGCGAATATCGGTTCTTTATCAAACTTAATTTTTTAGGCTTACAGTAATCGAATTCTAATATAATTTTTAACTTTTTATTTACTACTTTATTGATTTTTGACACTTGCATCTTTCCATGGCTTAATCTTGGTTTTCCCGTCATTTTCTCTCCTTTTTTCATTTTTCATAACTTTTTCTCCTTTTTTTGGTTAATTGCTATTGTTAATACTATAATAAGCTAACTGTTGGATTATGTCAACTATTAAATTCTTGCATATATTTGTCTCTTTCGTCTCTTGCAATATCTAATAGACGATCTCTCCAAGAGGTGAAATTATTATTTTGTAACCTAAAATAAAGATATCCATATTCTTCGTATCCCTTTAATTCGGCGATACATCTATCTACAATTCCAGAAATATCTAATATTATAGTATTAGGATAATTTTTAAAATCAGGATTGCTGCTGATTGCCTTATACGTAGTTCTTCGCACATGTTCTTCTAAATCAAACCATTTTTTTACGTCTTCTTTTTTAAAATTTCTTGTATATTTTTTTCCCTTAAAATTTTTCCCCGAAATTGTTAAGGGAAAATCATCTAGATTAATTCCATCATAGCTTTCGGGAAATTCGGGAACTATAAGCAAAGGCAAAACATCAAATTCCCTCCTATCTTTAATTATTAATACACCTTTTTTAGCATAATTAGACTCACGTTCTGTCACATATTGTTCTGCTTCTTCGTAGGTCAATAATCCTTCCCTTGTGTCTATTTCTGGAGACGACAATATCTCCCAATGTGATGATCCACATATTCCGCCCCACTCTGATTTAGGCGCAAGATATACACTATAATTTTTACAATTTCTTTCAAATTCTTCTTTTGTCATTTCTTGTACTTTTTTCATTTTTCTTTCTCCTATTTATTGTTACCGTAATTAGTAACATAAGTATATATAGCAATGATTATGCCAACTGTTAGGATAATCTACTTATATATTTAGTTATGTAGTTTTAGTAGTAATAAGCTATTAGTTTGCATATACTTGCAGATAATAAAAATATTTATCATCTAAAAACTTATGTAGTTATCATCTAATTAATTTTACTGATTTGTGGCAAGTTTACCTACTTTTATTTAAAATCAAGCACAAATCAATAATTTTCTGGTAGGTAAATAAACTACTCGATGGTAGTAAAATTACCTCCTTTAGTCATAACTTACGCATTACAAACGGTAATATACATAATATGTAGTAGGTAAAATTACTACTTTAAAAAAATATTAAAATAAATCTTGACATCATTATTTGTAAAATAGTATAATAAGCGCTTATTATAACAACTCACGCAGATTATGCAACTTGATTATCACATTAAGGACTTTAGTCCGTTGCTCTTTGACTTTATAAATGCGCAGTCCTAGCAAAAAAACAGCATAGGCTATATCTAGGCAACTGCAAGGGGGTTGCATCGGTGTCCGACCTCCTATAATGCCGATAGGGTTAAGGGACACACTTTTTTAAAAAACGTACCGCCCAAGCCTCTCAACGATGCTCATTTTGGGGCGGTCATAAATATAAAAACGGAGGGATAGAGATGGAAAAAATACTAGACATAAGTGAAGTAAAAGGAGCAAAAGCAAATATTTCAGATTTGAAAGTTTATGGTGATGGTGATACGTTTAGACTTTTATGTAAAGCCAGCTCTAATGATGGCAAATGGATGAAGTCTACTAAAGTTTGTAATGTACCTGGTGGCTGTATAGTCCAAGTTACTACTCAGCAAGGTGATAATATTGCAGAGGCATTGACTTATGTGCCTGGGGCAATGATTGATATTAATTGTAATCCTAGAAGAATTATTTCCATATAAATAATTGGTGGTTACGGCGAAACGCTTCCCCCCCGAGTAACCGTAACTGCCGCGCTTTTAGCCAATAGTAAAGTATAGGGGACTTAATTAAAACCGCCCACAAGGGCAAATAGATGGTAGTAAAAAAACTACTTTATTAAAAAAATGAGCGACAAAAAACTCACACCTAAGCAAAAACTGTTTTGCAAAGAATATCAAAAAGACTTCAATGCTACAAGGTCAGCTATCGCAGCAGGTTACAGCAAAAAGACAGCAAAACAAATTGGAACAGAAAACCTATCCAAACCGTACTTAGCTGAATATTTGCAAGAAAATATAAAAAAACAAGCCGATAAAGTTGACTTATCTGTAGAAATGGTTTTAAAAGATTTGATTGAAGTTAAATCAAGGTGTATGCAACAAGTGCCTGTCTTGGATAAAGATGGGAACGAAACAGGGGAATGGAAATTTGAACATACAGGAGCGACCAAGAGCTTAGAGTTGCTTGGCAAGCATCTTGCTATGTTTACAGATAAAATTGAAGACACGACTAAATACAATAAGTATTCTGGCTTAACTGACGCAGAGTTAGAGGCAGAAATTAATAAGCATAAATAATTAAATAAGGAGGGGAAATAAGTGATATTCACAACTATTCATGCAACCACCCAAAAATTATCCCCAACTAAATCAAAACAATAAGATACTTGAAATTAATGCTAGGTTATTGTGTAGTTTAGCTGACGCTAGATATGTCATAAATGACAAACATATTAAAAATGATGTGTAGGTCAATCGGGACAATAGTTAAGTCGTGTTACATTGCGCTCTATCCTGGGTCAGCGCCAGGCGCACATCTTAAATTTAAGGAGGGCTTATAATGTTTGTGTTGAGATTGGATTTGTTTTGGCTTGAGATATATATCGTTTTACTAAAAAGAATGGATTATGTTTTTCAATTTTGTATTTATAGGTTTGAAATAAGAAGTCCACTTTTGAATATATGTGTTGATAAGTCAATTAATGAAAAATATATTAACGGTAAATGGTCATGGTATATGAAATGATACCAATTGATAAGCTTATGGCAATTAAAGATAAATTACAAAAGAATGGGTGGTGAAATGAAGCTAATAGATACAACAAATACACCATTAAGCGAAGAAACTTTTAGTGATAGTGAAAACAGTTATTCTACTTTTGAAATAATTAAAATATCAAAAAAATATAAACCATTTAAATTGCCATTAAAGCATATTGATACAGACGTAATTAGGTGGAAAGGTGATAATACAATAAATAATTTTGCTTGGCACATGAAGCGATGCTTGAAAGCAGAATTAAAATATCCAATTATTATGGACAATAGAGGAACGATAGTCAATGGATGGCATAGGATAATAAAATCAATAGTTCAAAATAAAGAATATATTATGTGTATAAGGCTTGAAGAAAATTTGCCTTTTCCACTAAACAAATAAAATTAAGGAAGGGAAACAATATTATGTATGACCCATATATAGAAATATTTGGCAATAGTTATATTCAGTTGTGGCATAAAGACCCTTGTACTGATGGTTCAGATGATTCTTGTGGATGGTCAAGACCTAAATTAACTAAAAAAGAAATTAATAAGATCGAGTCTACATCGTCATTTATTTATAGCTCTATTGTTGATATATACAATGAGTGGCATAATGGAAATGAGTTGCGAGTAATTTACACTGTATATATGATGCTTAAATGGAGTATATACTCGGAGCACCTAAAAGATAAAGATATTAAAAATATTTTATCTTTTTCCTTAAATATTATGGACGATATACGCATCCACGATGATGAGACAGATAAGCAAGGCGAATTTAGAAGGTTTTGCTATATTATAGCTAGGCACATCAAGGTTTCAAAAAGGTACTGGTTCCAGCATCCAAGATGGCATATCCATCACTGGAGGATTAACATACCTTGCCTTAGAAGAAAAATAAACCCTATGCGTGGAAATTAAAGATGTTAAATAAACATGTTGCATAACTATACACAATTTGTTATAATTGCAAGAAACCAATATTAATTTTAAAAGGAGGGTAATATGAAAAGATATTATGTAGCAGTATTAATTATTAGTTTGGCTGTATTGAGCTTTTTGGGCGTAGGATGTGCAGGAACTTATAATCTTGGCACTTTGACCGGAGCGATTACAGGGTCAGGACTTAAGAATAACGCTGCATTTTATGCAGAGGGCGGAGATGTTACAATCACAAAAAATAACGATAACTCAACTACTTATGAAACTAAGGGAGCGACTAAAGTTATTATTCGTGATACTGAAAAAAGCACAGCCAAGAATGTAGCAAATGCAATTAATTAATTAAGGAGGGGTTAAAAATGTATAAAATTAAAACATGGATAGCAAATAAGTTAGTAAGTTTAGCGTTTAAGATACAGCCTAATAATGAAAATGTACTATCTTTTATGAAAACATCTATACTTGATATGGCTATTCATGGACAGTATATAACAAGGGTAAATCCTGTCGATATTTATTTTGATACAAAAGGGGAAATACAATGCAAAATTCAAAAATGTATAAATCAAACGTGCTAAATCTAGAAGAGTTGCAAGATATGCAAAGAGAAAGCGATAATTTGCATAAAGTAAACAGACGCATAGACTTGAACATGATTAAGATTAATAGGGATAGGATTAATTTAGCTAGCAAGATGCAGGACATACACGGGAAGGAGTTTGATATACTATGATTATAATATTAATAGCTGTATTATTATTTGTTTGCATGATTGTAGCTAAGATATTCCACGACAAAGAGATGGACAGAGAAAAGAATGTTTATAGTGTTATTAGTGAGATTAAGAAACAAGCGTACTATCCGGACAATTACGATAGAATAATAAGTGAGCAAGAGTATTTAGGGAATAAGAAAAAATGAACGCAAAAAAGATAGTAGTTGTCTCAAATGACGGAAACGCACATACTTACATTAAGGTTAAAGGAAAGAATCTTTATTTTAATGACTTTAGACAAGATGCGTTAGAAGTTAAATTTATAAGCAAGAAAACTTTAAAGGAGGGGTTGTGATGTTAAGAGATATAAATGGTATTAAGTTTGTTGTGGGTGATGAGATTAAGACGGGTGATGAGATTAAGATGTATGACGAAACTATTATTTTTATTATAAAAGATGAGTTAATAACGTATAATAGCAAAAATAATATTACTACTAGTTGGTTTAAATCTGATATTATTAAGTATAATATGCGTATAATAGACCCAATGAAGCAACGTGCTTTAGATAAGAATGGTGATATGGTGCAGGTGGGTGATACGGTGGATTTATATAGTGGTTATGAGTATAAGATTACCGATATTATTAAATCAACAAATGATAAAGAATATGACTGTGTTAAATTCAATACAACTGATGATAAGGGATGGGATTATTGTTATAGTCATAATTGTGTATTAGTTAAGCCAGAGCAAACTAAGGTTAAGGTATCTATAGGTGATGAGACAACATATATTAGTGCTGAATCAGTTAAAGAGTTTAAACGTATGCTAGATAACATCAAATAGAAGGGAAAAGATTATGTTCGGGAACAAGAAAAGATTAATAGATAAGCAAAAAGATTTAATAGACGGACTGAACAAAGAGGTCGGAACACTAAGAAACAAATTAATAGATTTTATATCTGAGGTTAAGAGTGAGACTATAGCAAGAGTAATGGAAAAAATAAGAAGTGTTATTGATAATGAAAGAAATAAGCGTAAGGAGTTAGAAATAAAACTAAGCTGTTTAACTGGCTATATGTCGCTATTGGAAGATAGATTAAGCGAATATAAAGAAAAACAAAAGTTAATAATTGACTATCTAAAAGTTGAACAAAAAACTACACCAGAGAAAACAGAGCTAGTCAAGAAGAAGCAGTAAGACATTTTTATATAATAATCGGGTAGCTCCCGACGTTTAAATTAAGGCATTCTAGGACCTAGACCTAGAGTGTCTTTTTTTTGTTTAAGGAGATTATGAATAGAGAAGCAGCGATAGAGTATTTACGTAGGCATGAAGAAGAGAAATATCGCTACTTTGTGCCTAATGGAAAACAAGAAGAGGTTATTAACGAAATTGGGTGCGGTGATAACTTTATTGTTGTGTTTTCTGCTGCAAATGGGTTAGGAAAGACAGCAGTAGAGTCTATTGTATTATCAAATATAATCTATGGGGCAAACAATCCTTGGTTTACAGGAGAGCCGATTACTTGGACTGATAAGGATGGCAAAAAAGTTACTAGACCTAAGATAGACTTGCCACTATTTACTAATTTCCCTTTTAAAAAGCGTGGACGTATAGCATCAACAGGGAAAAACCTGGAAGATATAGGCGCAATTAATGGCGAAATAGAAACTTGGTTTCCTAAAGATAAATATGAAATTCGAAAAAATCAGCATAAACTTTGTGAGATTAAGGCTAATGATTTTGTAATTGATTTAATGAGTTATGACGTTGATAAAGAACAATATGAATCAGCTAACCTAGGCTTTATAATGTTTGACGAACCGCCTCCATTACATATATTTACGTCTGCTGTAGCCCGTATGCGTACAGGTGGTATCATAATGTTGTTTATGACTCCACTTTCAGAAGGTGGAGAAATTCTAGATTGGCTTGATGAAAAGCAATCTTTAGTTGATGATATTATAAAAATCGGCAATATTAAAATAATATATGGTGATGTTGAGGAAGGATGTAAAGAACATGGTATACGTGGGCATTTAGAGCATAAATATATTGAGCAAATGATTAGTTTTTATGATGAAGACGAAAAAGAAGCAAGAATAAAAGGTTTTCCAAGCCATATGACAGGTAAGATATTTAAAGACTTTAATCCTGTTTACCCTTATGTTGTAGATGACTTTATAATTCCTAAAGATTGGTGTAGAGTAATGATTGTTGACCCACACGATGCAATACCTTTTTGCATCACTTGGGCTGCAATTGACCCAGCAGGACAAGTATATATTTATGACGAATATCCGTTTGAGGATATAGATAAAATCAAAAATACTAATCTTACTTATATTGATTATAACCGAATAATCAGAGAGAAAGAAAAGACAGACGAGATATTTTTACGGATTATTGACCCTTTCTTTGGAAATAAACGTATAACACTAACAGATAGAACAGTTAAAGAAGAATTAAAAGAATATGGATTAAAATTCGAAGATGGCTCAACAGATGGCATAGAATTCGGACACATGAAGATTAAAGAATTTTTAAAATACAACAAAGAATATCCAGTTACCGCAATAAATACACCTAAAATGCACATACTAGATAAATGCCGTAACCATAAGCGTTCATTTAATTTATATAAACGTAAGCTAGAAAAAGATGGTGGCATTAAAGAAAAGTCAGTTATTGAACAAACATTTAAGCATCATATTGACAATGTTAGGCATTTACTAAGCAAAGATGTAAATAAAATTTTGGAAAATTTTAAATATAGAAACGTAACTTATAGCAATAATAATAACTATAATTATGCAAATAATGGATACGAT
>Ga0265293_10003493_pt1 | contig 29135 bp, 25 predicted proteins | sample Munlanlewell138R_FD_192505 | JGI IMG/M metagenome (GOLD analysis project Ga0265293, IMG submission 192505) | Leachate microbial communities from a municipal landfill in Southern Ontario, Canada - Leachate well 138R | ecosystem: Engineered > Solid waste > Landfill > Unclassified | place: Canada... | reverse complement strand
ATTACTTACAGGGAAAACCCGTACGTTTTTTTGCGGCTTTTACACGAATCTGTGGCGCGAAGGTTGCATTGATCGGGCACACCAGGCCACGGAGGCGGGTGTTTACAGCCCCAGCACGGAGGCAGGGAAAGAGGGCATTCCGCGCTCCCAGCAGGCATCGATGCGCTCGCGCAACGCCTGGCACCGCCCGGTGTCGGCGGTGGCCACCACGACGCAGCGCTCGGGATCGATGCGCTCCATGGCCCAGGCCGGCGTCCAGATCGCGCTGGGTGGCACCGGGCAGGCGCGCGCTTCGACAATGTGCGACCAGATGCCCCGCCATTGGACCAGTCGGGGGTGCGCCTGGCGCACGGCACGGAAATCGCGCGCCAGCCAGCGCATCGCCCTACCCTGGCCGGCCCAGGCATGCAGCGCCTCCACCACGGCCCGTTCGCCCAGGGGCCAGTCACTGAAATCCGCGTCGGAGAACACGACCGGGGAGCACTTTTCACGGGCGAGCAAGACCGCCGCCTGACGCACCAGGCCGGCAAAGGCCTCGCGCCCCTGAAAACGCCCTTCGGGCCACATGGGAACCTCTTCGAACCGGCCCGCCAAGTCGTCGCTCATCGCCCGCCTCCTTGCCGGCTCAACCCACCTCGTCGGCGCGGTGCAACCATCCCGCGTCATGCCAGTCCTGCAGCAACGCCTGCGCCGGGGTGGACGCACGGACCACCCGCGACGCCGGCAGGCACCGGCGATCCGCCAGCTCGCGCATCAGGCGGGCATCGGCACCACCGGCGCGAAAGCTCTCGCCATTGATGAAGACATGGTGGTCGTCATACATCATCCGGGTGCGGCGGTCCAGCCGCACGGCGCCGGCCACCCAGTCCTGGCCCGGCTCATCGAACCAGACCTTCGGTTTGGGCTCGGTCATCACCTCACCCAGGGCGCAGGCCAGCAGGCGCCTGTCGGCAATGAGCCGGCGCAGGCCATCGGCGGCAAAGTCCTGCAGTGCGGCCGGGATGGCCGCCGGCGTGGATGTCGCCGACTGGGCCGGATCACGGTACAGCGTCTCGTCGTCGAACTCGTCGGCCATGCGTTGCACCAGCTCGGCGGCCAGTCCGCCGCGTTGCGGCACCCTGAAGCCGATCGAGCAGGTCATGCACTCACCGCCATCGGCCACGCCATCGTGCGCCCATTCGGGTGGCAGGTAGAGCATGTCCCCCGGCTCCAGCACGTACTCTTCTTCTGGCTGAAAGTTCGTGAGGATCTTCAGCGGCACATCCGGCTGCAATGACAGGTCTTTCTGGCGCCCGATGCGCCAGCGCCGGCGGCCCTGGATCTGCAACAGGAACACGTCGTAGCTGTCGAAATGCGGACCGACGCCGCCACCCTCGCTGGCCCAGGAGATCATCACATCGTCCAGCCGTGCATCGGGCACGAAGCGGAAGCGCTGCATCAGCGCGTGCGCCGCATCCAGGTGCAGATCCACGCCTTGCACCAGCAGTGTCCAGCCCGGGCGCGAGAATGGCGGCATCTGCGAGCGTTTGAAAGGCCCGTGGCGCAGCTTCCAGCCCTCATCACCGTGCACGATCAGGCGCGACTCGACGTCCTCCTGCGCGGCGAGTTCGAGCAACATCCGGCGGTCGAACAAGGCCTGTGCATCCGGTTGGGCCTGGCGCACCAGCAGCGGCTTTTTCTGCCAGTGGCGGCGCATGAACTGGGCAGGTGACAGGCCGCCGAACAGCGGGGTCGGGGAGCGTGTGGCGTCGTCCGCAGGGACGGTACGGGAATGGACAGTCATGGGACAATTGTGCGATGAAAATCAGTGAGCAATGCGTGGTGGGTCTGAGCTGGACCCTCAAGGACACCCTGGGCGAGGTGCTGGACGAGTCCGACGAACCGGTGGAGTTCCTGCTGGGCGGCCAGGACCTGCTGGCCAAAATCGAAGAGGCCCTGCAAGGGCACGAGCCCGGAGACCGGGTCGACCTGCACCTGGAGCCGGAGCATGCTTTCGGCGACTACGACGACCGCCTGCTGTTCCTGGAGCCGCGCCACCTGTTTCCCGAAGCGCTGGAAGAAGGCATGGGCTTCGAGGGACTGCCCGAGGGTTGCAACCCGGCCGCGCCGCGCGACCGCCTGTATTTCGTCAGCGACATCTACCCCGACCATGTGGTGCTGGACGGCAACCACCCGCTGGCCGGCATCGCGCTGCGCCTGAAGCTGCGGGTGCACAGTGTGCGCGAGGCCACGCTCGACGAGGTCGGCCGTGGCACCCTGGGCACCGGTTTCTTTCGCATGCAGATCGACCCGGACGAGTCCGCCGGCGACGGCGCACGCCCGACCCTGCACTGAGAACGCCGAGGCTCCCGGTCAACCCCGGCCGGTCGAACCATAGCCCCCGGCACCGCGTTCGGTGGCGTGTTCGAAATCGGCGACCACGTTCAAGCGCGCCTGCACCACCGGCACGATGACCAGTTGCGCGATGCGCTCCATCGGTTCGATGGTGAAGGCCACGTCGCTGCGGTTCCAGGCGCTCACCATGAGCTGCCCCTGGTAATCGCTGTCGATCAGGCCCACCAGATTGCCCAGCACGATGCCGTGCTTGTGGCCCAGGCCCGAGCGCGGCAGGATCAGGGCCGCATAGCCCGGATCGGCCAGATGGATCGCCAGCCCCGTGGGCACCAGCTGCCACGCATTGGGTGCCAGCGTCAGTGGCGCTTCCAGGCAGGCCCGCAGATCCAGCCCGGCACTGCCGGAGGTGGCATACGACGGCATCTGCTCCGCCAGCCGCGGATCGAGCACACGGACATCGAGTTCCATAAACAAACAACCCAAGAATCAACAGGAATGAAAAGGCCCGCTGCAAGCAGCGGGCCGGCATCCCCAGGGCGCCGTGGATCCGGCTTTGCCGGTCCACTGGCGCCGCCCCCCCTCCAAGCGGCGCAGCCGCGCCAGAGAGGGGGGAAGCCGCGTCAGCGGCGCAGGGGGGAGTCTCAGATCTTCACGCCGTTGACGTACTGGTTGTACGGGAACTCCGAGAAGCGGTTCCACAGGATCTGGTCGCGCTGGAAGGCGCGCATGTCCTGGTGGATCTTCTTGAACGTGGGCGACTTGGCCTCGTGCTCCGCGAACACCTCCATGCAGGCCTTGAAGCCGGCGTCGATGACCGCCTTCGGGAACGCCTTGAGCTGGGTCTTGTCGGCCACCAGCTTTTTCAGGGCGATCGGGTTGTAGGTATCGTACTTGGCCGTCATGTCGCTGGCCGCCACGGCCATGGCCGCGTTCAGGATGGCCTTGTTCTCGGCCGACAGGGTGTTGTACTTCTTCAGGTTGACGAAGAATTCGAGGTCGGCACCACCTTCCCACCAGCCGGGGTAGTAGTAGTACGGCGCCACCTTGTTGAAGCCGAGCTTCTGGTCGTCGTGGGGGCCGACGAATTCGACCGCGTCCAGCGTGCCCTTTTCCAGCGCCTGGTACACGTCGCCCGCGGGCAGGTTCTGCGACACCACGCCCAGCTTGGCCATGGCTTCGCCGAACACGCCGCCGCCCATGCGCATCTTCAGGCCCTTGAGGTCATTGGCGGTCTTGATTTCCTTGCGGTACCAGCCGCCCATCTGCGTGCCGGTGTTACCGGCGCTGCGGGCCATGAAGTTGTACTGGGCGAAGAAGTCGTCGAGCAGCTTGCCACCGTTGCCATGCTTGCGCCAGGCCGCGTTCTGGCGGGCCGTCAGCCCGAAGGGCACGGCGCAACTGAACGCAAAAGACGGATCCTTGCCGGTGAAGTAGTAGGCAGCCGTCAGGGCCATCTCGATGTTGTCGCCCTCCAGCGCGTCGACCACACCGAAGGCGGGCATCAGCTCGCCCGCGGGGTGCACGGAGACCTCGAACTTGCCGCCCGACAGTGCCTTGACGGTTTCGGACATTTTTTCGGCGCTGCCGAAGATGGTGTCCAGCGAGCGGGGAAAGCTGGCGGCCAGGCGCCAGCGCACAGTGGCCTGGGCGTGCACGGCAGGGGCCACACCGGCGGCCAGCACACCGGCCAAGCCGGCACTTTTCACGATTGAACGACGATCCATTGAGATTGCTCCAGGATTTGTTTGGATGGAAAAGCCTCGCCTTATGGGCGATGCCCGGACTGAGAGTCGCCCCTGATTTTAGGGACATTTGCCGGCCGCCATGGACCGGTGTCGCGAGGGTTTTCCCTCGACGGCATGAGGTGTGTCATGCAGCACGCCCCTGCACCACGGCAGCCGCGGACCACGGGTGTCCGGCATCAACGCTCCTGGCGTTGCAACGCCTCTTCCATGGCCTTCATCGGATCGTCCGCTTCCTCAGGCGCCTCGCCTTCGGCCGCAGGCTCTTCGGCGGACAGGCCCGTGCCGGACTCGGCACCGTCGCCGGCGCCATCGTCGCTGCCATAGCCCTCATCGCTGCCGTAGCCACCTTCGGACTCGTCGACGAGCTGCTCCAGCATCTGCTCGCCCACGGCCTTGAGGTCGTATTCGCCCTGCTTGTCGAGGTTGCCTGTGACCAGGCCCGGGAAGGCGATCAGCGTGCCCACCATGAGCAACTGGATGAGCAGGAAGGGGATGGCGCCCTTGTAGATCTGCATCGTTGTGACGGGCTCCATCACCTTGTTCGTCACGCGGTCCACGTAGGGCTTGTCCGGGGCCACCGAGCGCAGGAAGAACAGCGCGAAGCCGAACGGCGGGTGCAGGAACGAGGTCTGCATGTTGATCGCCAGCAGCACGCCGAACCAGATCAGGTCGATGCCCAGCTTCTCGGCCACCGGCGCCAGCAGCGGCACGACGATGAACGACAGCTCGAAGTAATCGAGGAAGAAGGCCAGGAAGAAGATCATGATGTTGACCACGATCAGGAAGCCGACAGGCCCGCCCGGCAGATCGGCCAGCAGGTGCTCCACCCAGACCGGACCATCGGCCGCCTGGAACACCAGACCGAAAATCGTGGCGCCGATCAGGATGAACATCACGAAGCTGCCCAGCTTGGTGGTGCTGGCCAGCGCCTGCTTGAGCAGCTTCATGTCCAGGCGCTTGCGCACCAGCGCCATGACCATGGCGCCGACCGCGCCCATGGCACCACCCTCGGTGGGCGTGGCCACGCCCAGGAAGATCGTGCCCAGCACCAGGAAAATCAGCAGCAGCGGCGGGATCAGCACAAAGGTCACGCGCTCGGCCAGGCGCGACAGCAGCCCCAGCCGGGCGTACTTGTTCAGCAGGGCGATCACCAGTGCGACAAAAGCACCGCCGCACATGGCCACGACCACCTTCTCGTCGGTGGGCACGGAAGTGACCTCGCGGCCCAGCCACCAGCTGTGCACCTCGGGCATGTAGCGTGCCAGCACGATGGAGACCAGGAAGGACAGCACCATCAGCACCAGCAGCGACGGGTAACCGCCGCCGCCATTGGGTTCGCGGTAGATGCGCGCCTCGGGCGGCAGCGCGGGCACGCTGGCGGGGCGGAAGATGGCCAGGCCGGCGATGTACACCACGTAGCAGCCGACCAGCATGAAGGCCGGGACAAACGCACCCTTGTACATGTCGCCCACGCTGCGGCCCAGCTGGTCGGCCATGATGATCAGCACCAGCGAGGGCGGGATGATCTGCGCCAGCGTGCCCGAGGCCGCTATCACGCCACTGGTGAACTTGCGGTCATAGCCATTGCGCAGCATGATGGGCAAGGAAATCAGGCCCATCGAGATCACCGAGGCGGCGACCACACCGGTGGTGGCGGCCAGCATGGCACCGACCAGCACCACGGCCAAAGCCAGACCACCGCGCAACGGGCCAAACACCTGACCAACGGTGTCGAGCAGGTCCTCGGCCATGCCGCTGCGCTCCAGGATCAGGCCCATGAGCGTGAAAAAGGGAACGGCCAGCAGCGTGTCGTTGGCCATGATGCCGATCAGCCGCTGTGGCAGCCAGGCCAGCACCGAAGAGGGGAACACGCCCATTTCGATGCCAATGACCCCGAAAGCCAGGCCGCAGGCGCCCAGGCTGAAGGCCACCGGGAAACCCAGCAGCAGAAAAATGATCAGCCCCCCGAACATGATCGGGGCGAAGTTCGTCGCAATGAATTCCATCGTCTTGTTCCTGGCTGATCAGCGGGACACGGGCGCTGCCTGGGACGATTCGCGCTGACGCAAAATCTCGGCCAGTTCCTCTTCGGCGGATTTTTCACCGGCCTTGACGGTCGGGTCAGGCCCATGCCCGGTCAGGAAGGCCACACGCTTGATCAGCTCGGACCAGCCCTGGAGCATCAGCAGCGTGAAGCCCACCGGAATGGCCAGCCACACGGGCCAGCGGATCAGGCCACCCGGATTGCCGGACATCTCGCCCGATGCGTACTTCTGCATCAGCATGGGGACACCGTAGTACAGCACCAGCAGACAGACCGGCGTCAGAAAGAACGCAAAGCCCAGGATGTCGATCCAGATCTGTTTTTTCTTCGACAGCCGGCTGTTGATCACGTCGATGCGCACGTGCTCGCGGTGCAGCAGCGTGAACCCGGCCGCAATGAGGAACGACCAGGCAAAGAGGTACCACTGGATCTCGAGCAGCCCGTTGGAGCTGGTGTTGAAGGTGTAGCGCACGACCGCGTTGATGGCACTGATCACGGTGGAGCCCATGATCAGCCAGATCGCGTACTTGCCCACCTGGGCATTGAGCCAGTCGATGGCCCGGGAGAATTTGAGCAATGCACCCATTGTGTCTTCCGTGTCTTGTGAACGCCGACCCAGGTCCACCTTCTGTTGATAGATAAAGAAACACGCAACATGCGCCAGGTCTGGCATGCTGCGTGTGGGTTCTGGTCGGCAGACAAATTGTAAGTGAGCGATTTCGCCGGTCACCAGGGGCACCGGCGGGGAAAACCCTTGGGCCGGCGCGCGACGGGCGCCTCAGGCCGAGCGGATCAGCGGCTGTGCGCTGGCATCGAGCAGCCCGGCATGGGCCTCGCGGATGGAGCGCTCGATGCCGGCCGCATCCAGCCCGAGCTGCGCCAGCAGCTTGGCCGGATCGCCGTGTTCGACGAATTCGTCGGGCAGGCCCAGCGGCAGCACCGGCATGGCGATGCCTTCGGCCTGCAGTGCCTCGATCACGGCACTGCCCGCGCCGCCCATGACGCAGCCCTCTTCCACCGTGACCAGCGCATCGTGGGTGTTGGCCAGCTCGCGCAGCAATTCGAGGTCGAGCGGCTTGACCCAGCGCATGTTGGCCACCGTCGCACCCAGCCGCTCGCCGGCCGTGAGCGCCGGGTACAGCAGCGTGCCGAAGGCCAGGATGGCGATGCGCCGCCCGCGGCGCCGCACCTCGCCCTTGCCGTAGGGCAGCCCCTCCAGGCCGGCGGGCACCTCGGCGCCGATGCCGCTGCCACGTGGATAGCGCACCGCCACCGGGTGGTTCTGCGCGAAGGCGGTGGACAGCAGTTGGCGCGCCTCCGCTTCGTCGGCGGGACAGGCCATGGCCATGTTGGGGATGCAGCGCACGAAGGCGATGTCGTAGGCGCCGGCATGGGTCGCGCCATCGGCGCCGACGATGCCGGCACGGTCGAGCGCGAACACCACCGGCAGGTTCTGCAGGGCCACGTCGTGGATGAGCTGGTCGTAGGCACGCTGCAGGAAGGTGGAATAGATCGCCACCACCGGCTTCATGCCCTCGCAGGCCAGGCCACCGGCAAAGGTGACGGCGTGCTGCTCGGCGATGCCGACGTCGAAGTAGCGCCCCGGGAAGCGCTTGTGGAATTCGACCATGCCCGAGCCTTCGCGCATGGCGGGCGTGATGCCCACCAGCCTGGTATCGGCCTCGGCCATGTCGCACAGCCATTGACCGAACACCTGCGTGAACGTGGGTTTGGGCGGTGCGGCCGGCTTGACCAGTCCCACCTTGGGATCGAACTTGCCGGGGCCATGGTAGGCCACCGGATCGGCCTCGGCCAGCTTGTAGCCCTGGCCCTTCTTCGTGACGACGTGCAGGAACTGCGGCCCGTCGCCCTTGTCCATGAGCTGGCGGATGTTCTCCAGCGTCGGCACCAGCGAATCCAGGTCATGGCCGTCGATCGGCCCGACGTAGTTGAAGCCGAACTGCTCGAACAGCGTCGCCGGCACGACCATGCCCTTGGCATGCTCCTCCAGGCGCTTGGCCAACTCGAACAGCGGCGGCGCGCCCTTGAGCACGGTCTTGCCCACGTTCTTGGCCGCCGCATAGAAGCGGCCGCTCATGAGCTGGGCCAGGTAGCGGTTGAGCGCCCCCACCGGCGGCGAGATCGACATGTCGTTGTCGTTGAGCACCACCAGCAGGCGGCCGTCCTCGACACCGGCGTTGTTCAGCGCCTCGAAGGCCATGCCGGCGGTCATGGCGCCATCGCCGATGATGGCCACGGCGTGACGGCTCTCGCCCTTCATCCGCGCCGCCATGGCCATGCCCAGCGCGGCCGAGATGCTGGTGGACGAATGCGCGGTACCGAAGGTGTCGTACTCGCTCTCGTCGCGCCGCGGGAAGCCGCTGATGCCCCCGAGCTGGCGCAGGGTGTCCATGCGCTCGCGCCGGCCGGTCAGGATCTTGTGCGGATAGGTCTGGTGGCCCACGTCCCACACCAGCCGGTCCTCGGGGGTGTTGAAGACGTAGTGCAGGGCAATGGTCAGCTCCACCGTACCGAGATTGGAGCTGAGGTGGCCACCGGTGCGCGAGACGCTGTCCAGCACGAAGCCGCGCAGCTCTTTGGCCAGCGCGGGCAATTGCTGGCGCGTCAGTTGCCGCAGGTCGGCAGGGGATTCGATGGAAGACAGCAGGGAGCTCATGGTGTGGGCGTAGGTCGTTTCAGTGCGAACGGCGGCCGACCCAGTCGGCCAGGCCGTGCAGGAGTCCTGGCGATGGCAGGCCGCTGCCGTCGAGGGCGCGGTGAGCCCGCCCGATCATCTCGTCCGCGTAGGCCTGCGCGGCATCCAGACCCATCAGGGACACATAGGTGGGCTTGTCGGCGGCGGCGTCCTTGCCGGCGGTCTTGCCCAGGGTCTGGGAATCGGCGGTGACGTCGAGCACGTCGTCCACCACCTGAAAGGCCAGACCGATGCAGGCACCGTAGTCAGCCAGCGCGGCCACCTCGGCCGCTCCGGTCTGCGCCGTCGCAGCCCCCATCAACACGCTGGCCTGCAACAGGGCTCCGGTCTTGAGCCGGTGCATGGCCTCCAGCGAGGGCTGGTCGAGCGCCACGCCCACGCTGGCCAGATCGATGGCCTGGCCGCCCGCCATGCCGCCGGCGCCGGCGGCACGCGCCAGCAAGCGGCACAGGTGCGCTGCCATGGCATCGGGCACCGAGCCGTCGTCGGGTGTCAGCAACTCAAAGGCCAGCGCCTGCAAGGCATCACCGGCCAGCAGTGCCTGCGCCTGGCCGAAGCGCACATGCACCGTGGGCTTGCCACGCCGCAAGACATCGTCGTCCATGCAGGGCATGTCGTCGTGCACCAGCGAATAGGCGTGGATCAGCTCCACCGCACAGGCCGCCCGCATGGCCGCCGCCCGGTTGCCACCCAGTACCTCGCTGGAGGCCAGCACCAGCAGGGGACGCAGGCGTTTGCCGCCATCCAGGACCGCATACCGCATGGCCTCGCCCAGCGCGGCCGGCGTGTCGGACGTGACCCAGGCATCGAGCGCCCGCTCCACCGCGGCCTGGCGCTCACGCCGCCAAGCATCAAGATCGGCCACCATGGCAGGAGAAAAAAACGGATCGTTCAAGCGGCGTCCCAGGGCTTGATGTCGCCTGCTTCCAGCACGCGAATCTGTTGTTCGACGGCATCGAGACGGCTGCGGCAATAGGCCAGCAGCTCGGTACCGCGCTGGTAGCGGCCGAGCAACTGGTCCAGGGGCAACTGGCCGGCATCGAGCTGGGCGACCAGTTGCTCCAGTTCGTCCAGCGCGGCCTCGTAGCTGGCGGCCACCGGCGCCTGCACCGGCACCGCCTTGGCCTTGGATGGGGTCGAGGATGTCATGGATGTCTATGGTGGCCCGTGGCCGGTACGCGGCCTGGGCACGGGCTGCACCCGCCATCGGCGGCGGGCCGAATGGGGCATTTTAGCGCCCACCCCCGGTTTTTCGTATCACAAAACCACAAACCTCCCGACCCGAAGTTCAACCGACACGGGATACAATCGCCGTCTTTTTTCCAACTGACGGGCCTTATCAGCCCGGAGGGACGTAACACCCATTTCCCGCGCAGATCGTTCACTCGCTAAGCGCTTCACCCTGCCCCTTCATAGGGGGAGTCTTTAGGTCAGGACCATCATGGCTGATTTGAGTCTTCAATTGCAGCAGGCCGCAAGCCAATTGCCGGTTTCCAGCTATTTCGATGAGGCGTTGTTCCGGCGGGAACTTGAAACGATCTTTCAGCGCGGGCCCCGCTATGTGGGGCACGCCAACGCTGTGCCCGACGTGGGCGACTATTTTGCGCTGCCCCAGGAGGGCGAAGGCCGCGCGCTGGTGCGCACGCCCGGCGGCGTCGAACTGGTGTCCAACGTATGCCGCCACCGCCAGGCGGTGATGCTCAAGGGCCGCGGCAACCTCGGACAGAACGCCTCCGGCCATGCCGGCGGTCACATCGTCTGCCCGCTGCACCGCTGGACCTACAGCGGCGGCCAGGGCAGCAAGCTCGGCAACCTGCTGGGGGCGCCACATTTCGCGCACGACCCCTGCCTCGACCTGAACCGCTACGCGCTGCGCGAGTGGCACGGCATGCTGTTCGAGGACAACGGCCGCGACATCGCCGCCGACCTGGCCGGCATGGGCCCGGCCTCGGTGCTCAACTTCGAGGGCATGGTGCTGGGCCACGTGGAACTGCACACCTGCAACTACAACTGGAAGACCTTCATCGAGGTCTATCTCGAGGACTACCACGTCGAACCCTTCCACCCGGGCCTGGGCAATTTCGTGACCTGCGACGACCTGCGCTGGGAATTCAAGCCCGAGTTCTCGGTGCAGACCGTGGGCGTGCAGAACCTGCTGAGCAAGTCCGGCAGCCCGGTCTATCAGCGCTGGCACGAGGTGCTGATGAAGTACCGCAACGGCGAGTTGCCCGAGCAGGGCGCCGTCTGGCTGACCTACTACCCCCACATCATGGTGGAGTGGTACCCGCACGTCCTGACGGTTTCCACGCTGCACCCGCTGGCCGTGGACAAGACGCTGAACATGGTGGAGTTCTACTACCCCGAGGAAATCGCCGCGTTCGAGCCCGAGTTCATGGAAGCCCAGCGCGCGGCGTACATGGAAACCTGCATCGAGGACGACGAGATCGCCGAACGCATGGATGCCGGCCGCAAGGCCCTGCTGGAGCGCGGCGACAACGAGGTCGGTCCCTACCAGAGCCCGATGGAAGACGGCATGCAGCACTTCCACGAGTGGTACCGGGAAAAAATGGGAACCACCCTCCCCGCCCGCGACCAGACCCCCTGAGGGGTTGCCGCCAGCGGCCCGCGCAACTGCGGCTGCACACGGCACTGGCCCGGGCCCCGGCAGCACCACATCCACACGACTGACCCTGATTCACCATGCAAGCGTTGTGGATGCTGCTGGGCGCGTTTTTCTTCGCCACCATGGGGGTGTGCATCAAGTTCGCGTCCAACGATTTCAACAGTTTCGAGATCGTCACCTACCGCGGCCTGGTCGGCATCATCTTCATGTGGTTCTACGTCCGTCATCGCGGGGTTTCCCTGCATACGCGGGTGCCAATGATGCACGCCTGGCGCAGCCTGGTCGGCTCCGTCGCGATGACGTCGTGGTTCTTCGCCATCTCGGCATTGCCCCTGGCCACGGCCATGACGCTCAATTACATGAGCAGCGTCTGGATCGCAACCTTTCTGATCGGCGGGGCCATCCTGTTGCAGAGACGGGGCCAGCCGATCCTGCGACAAGGCCCCCTGTTCCTGACCGTGCTGGCCGGCTTCGCCGGTGTGGCCATGATGCTGCGCCCGACGCTGGCGCCGAACCAGCTCCTGGGCGGACTGGTCGGCCTGCTCTCGGGCCTGCTGTCGGCGCTGGCCTATCTGCAGGTGGCGGCACTGGCCAAGGTCGGCGAGCCGGAGAGCCGGACCGTGTTCTATTTTTCGATCGGCACCATGATCACCGGCGGCATCGGCATGGCCTTTGCCGGCGCCACGCCGTGGCACTGGCCGCAGGCGCTGTGGCTGCTGCCAATCGGCCTGCTGGCGGTGCTCGGCCAGTTGTGCATGACCCGGGCCTACACGCGCGGGGGCACCATGGTGGTGGCCAACCTGCAGTATTCGGGGATCGTGTTCGCCGGTATCTACGGCATCACCATCTTCGGTGACCAGTTGCCCCTGATCGGCTGGCTGGGCATGGCGCTGATCGTGCTCAGCGGCGTGGCCGCCACCGCGCTGCGGACCCGGGAAGTGCCGAGCGCGCCCGGCGAGGAACACTGACAAGGCACCCGGGCCGCGTTGGTCCACAATCGGGGCATGCACACCACCCTGATCTCCGTTCATGCGCTGCGCGGGCTGATGGACGCAGGCACGCCGCTGGCCATCTTCGATTGCAGCTTCGATCTGTTCGATCCGGCCGCCGGCCGGCTCCAGTATGACCAGGCCCACATCCCGGGTGCCCGGCATGCCGATCTGGACCACCTGCTCAGTCAGCACGGCGACGGTCCGCGCAGCAGCGGCGGACGCCACCCCCTGCCCACGCGCGAGGTGTTTGCGCAGCGGATGGCCGCGCTCGGCCTCGATGCCGACACCCAGGTGGTGGTCTATGACCGGCAGGGCGCCAACTACTGCGGGCGTCTGTGGTGGATGCTGCAGTGGTGCGGCCATGCGGCCGTGGCCGTGCTCGATGGAGGCCTGCCTGCCTGGCAGGCACAGGGCCAACCCGTCGAGCAGGCCGCGCCACCGCCGCCGCACCCACGCAGCTTCGCACTGGCGCCCGCGCGGGCAGACACTGTGGACGCGATGACCCTGCGCAGCCTGCTGGGTGCGCCGGCCGTTCCCATCATCGACGCGCGCGCACCGGCACGCTTTCGGGGTGAAACCGAGCCGCTCGACCCGGTGGCCGGCCACATCCCGGGCGCCCTCAACCGGCCTTTCGGCGACAACCTGACGCCCGAAGGCTTTTTCAAATCGCCGGCGCAACTGCGCAGCGAGTTCGCTGCGTTGCTGGGTCAACGCGACCCCAGGCAGGCCATCCACCACTGCGGCAGTGGCGTCAGCGCAATTCCCAACGTGCTGGCCATGGCCATCGCCGGCTGGGGCATCACGCGGCTGTTCCCGGGTAGCTGGAGCGAGTGGTGCAGCATGCCGGGGGCGGTATTTTCTCACGGTTAGGGGCAATCCGGTTCGCGGCCAGGCGCCGCCACGGCCGACAATCCGGGTGAGCCGGGGGCATGCGCCTTGCCGGACCGCGTACGCCATGCCCCACCAACCGACACCCCCTCCTCCCTTCCAGGAAGCGCAGCCGCTGCGCAACCAGCACATGCTCAAGTTCATCACCCTGGTGATGAGCTGCGCCGCCACCGCCAAGTTCGTGCTGATGCAACTGAGCCTGGACGGTCCGCTGGAAACCGCCGTCGTCGGCCTTTTCTGCGTCTGCAGCTGGGGCTGTTACCTGGCAATCGGCCGCGCCCGCTTCCAGTTCGGCGCTGCCTGGCTCATCACCTGTGTGCTGGCCATGGCGGTGCTGTCCGTGCTGACATTCGGCTCGGTCCGCACGACGGCCAACTTCCTGTTCGTGGGTGCCGTGGCAGGCGCGGGCATTCTGCTGGGCCGCAAGGCGCTCGTGTGGTGCGTGCTGGTGAGCGTGGCGGCACTGGCCGTCCTGACCTACGCCGAAGGGCAAGGGTGGCTGCGCACACCGGACATGAGCGCCAGCGTTGCCGGCTGGTTCACGCAGGCAACCATCCTGGTGGTGGTGGCGGCGATCATCCACCATGCCCGGCAGCAACTGGAGTCGCATACCGCCCACCTGAACCAGGAACTGCTGCTGCGGCGGCGCACCGAGCAGGAGCGTGACCGGCACCTGGACCGTTTCGTCCGCATCTTCCGCAACAGCCCGCTGCCCATGATCGCGCAGGCAGGACACGATGGCCAGATCCTGGACATCAACCCGGCCTTCGAGCGCTGCTATGGCTATCACCGGGACGAGGTGATCGGCCACAGCGATGCCAGGCTCTGGGGATCCGCCGAAGAGCGGGCGCACCACATCGGCCGCCTGCTCCATGAGGGCCGCGCCGAGATGCTGGCGGTCAAGAGCCGCCGGCGTGACGGCTCGCTGTTCGACGCCGCCATCTCCAGTGAAATGGACACCAACGACGAAGACCGGCTGGTCATCACCACCGTCGCCGACATCACCCAGGAGCGCCAGGCAGTCGAGCAGTTGCGCCGCTCGGAGGAACGGTTTGCCAAGGCGTTCAACTTCAGCCCGCTGAACATGAGCATCATCCGGCTGTCCGACGGCCGCTTCCTGGAGGTCAGCCGGGGATCGGAGTCGCGCTTCGGCATCACGCCCCGCCAATTGCTCGGCCGCACCACGGTGGAAATCGGCTTCTGGCATGACGAGCAGGAGCGCCAGGCCTACATCCGGCGCCTGCGGGAGACCGGGCACCTGCACGGGATCGAGCACCGGGTGCGCCAGCCCAACGGGCGCGAGATCGAGCTCAAGATCTGGTCGGAGCTGATCGACATCGATGGCGAGCCCTGCGCCCTCACCTGCTCCATGGACATCACCGAGGAAAAGCAGCGCGAGCGCCTGTTGCGCGAAATCGCCGAAGGTCTGGCCGTCCAGAGCAGCGAGGATTTCTTTGCCGCCATGGTGCAGCATCTGGCGTACGCTGTCGAAGCCGATCGCGTCATGGTGTGCGAGCTGGTCGATCCGCACACCCTGCAGGAGCTGGCCACCTGGCGCGACGGCGCCCTGCAGGCGGGGCGCCGCTTCGCACTGAACGGAACCCCTTGCGAACAGGTGTCGATCGACAACCGGACCTTGGTCATCGACTCGGGCCTGTCCAGCCAGTTCCCCTCCTCCGACTGGATCCGCAAGTGCGGTTTCGAGGCCTACATGGGCTACAGCATGCACGACGAGGACGGCTCGGTCATCGGCCTCGTGTGCGCCTACTGGCAAAAGCCTCTGCCGCCCGGCACCGATTACCAGACCCTGTTCTCGATCTTCACCAGCCGCACCCACGCGGAACTGCTGCGGATGCGCCGCGACCGCGAGATCCAGGCGCTCAATGACAGTCTGGAGCGGCGGGTGCTCGAACGCACGGCCGAACTCAACAAACTCAATGCCGAACTCGACTCCTTCGCCTATTCGGTCTCGCACGACCTGAAATCACCCCTGCGCGCCATCAACGGGTTTGCGCAGTTGCTGCGCGAAGGCATGCAGGCGCGCATGACGGCGGACGACGCCCAGTTGCTCGAGCGCGTGGTGGCCGCCACCCACCGCATGGAGGCCCTGATCACCGATCTGCTGGCGCTGGCCCGGGTCAGCCAGGGCACACTGGAGCGGCAGGCGGTGGATCTCAGCGCGCTGGCGCAGGACATCCTGGCCGGGCTGTGCCAGCAGTTCCCGTCGCGCCACATCAGCACCCGGATAGAGCCGGGGTTGACCGCATTCTGCGATCCCCGGCTGACGCGCATCGCGCTGGAGAACCTGCTGAGCAACGCGGTGAAGTACACGCAGAACCGGCCGGAAGCCACCATCCATTTCGGACAGGTTCCCGGCACCGGGGAGGCCGGCCGCCGGGTGCCCTGGTATGTCGTGCGGGACAACGGCATGGGCTTCGACATGACCTGGTCGGACAAGCTGTTCAAGCCCTTCCAGCGCTTGCACATGCCCGAAGGGAGCCCGGAAGGCACGGGCATCGGACTGGCCACCGTGCGCCGGATCATCGAGCGCCACGGCGGCGAAATCACCGCCGAGGGCCGGCCCGGTCAGGGCGCCGAGTTCCGCTTCACGCTGGCCCCCCTGGCATAAAAGCCGCTGGCGCGCCGCGCCCCACCCGGCCCCGGGATGCGGGCGCTGTTCAGCCGGGCCCGCCCCATCAATGATGGTGCGCCAGGCTGCTGACCAGCACCACCATTGCGATGCCGGCCAGCAGCCACCCGACCTGGGCCACCGTCTGCCCCAGGCTCAGGCGCTTTTGCAGTTGCGGGATCAGGTCGGCCAGTGCCACGTAGACGAAACTGCTGGAGGCCGCCACCAGGAAGTACGGCAGCAGGTCGTCCAGTTGCGACAGCAGGAAATAGCCGACCAGGCCACCCAGCGCGGTGACCGTCCCGGCCAGCGAGACCTTGACCAGCGCCGTCCGTTGGGTGCCCGAGGCCTGCCGCAGCACCACCAGATCGCCCATGTGGTGCGGCACTTCGTGCGCCAGCACCGCCAGCGCCGCCACGGCGCCCAGGCGCATGTCGGCCATGAAGGCCGAGGCGATCAGAATGCCATCGCCGAAGGCATGCACGCTGTCACCGGCCAGCACCGCCCAGCCGCCTGAACGCGGCGCATGGGTATGGGCATGGGCGTGGTGGTGCGCGTGTCCATGACCATGGCCATCGCTGTGGTGGTGCTCGTGTCCATGGTGCCAGAGTTCCGCCTTGTCGAGCAGGAAGAAGAACACCAGCCCGGCCAGCAGCAGGGCGAACAGTTCATGGGCGCCCGCTTCGCTCTCGAAGGCCTCCGGCAGCAAATGCATGAAGGCGGTGGACATGAGCGCGCCCGCGGCCAGGCTGAGCATGTGCTGGGTGTAGCGCGCCAGCATGGCAAAGCTCAGGAAGGCCGCCAGCCACACACTGCCTACGCCGGCGGCCACGGTACCGAGCAGGATCGCGATCAGGGTCATTTTTCAGAAATATCCGCATCAAAAAAGGGCCGCAACGGCGGCCCCGGGGTGGTGCTATCCGGCTGCCTCAGGCCACACCATGGCGCTGGAACCAGTCCAGCGCGCGCTTCCAGCCGTCCTCGGCCGCTTCCTGGCGGTAGCTGGGCCGGTAGTCGGCGTGGAAGGCATGGGGCGCATCCGGGTACACCACGAAGGTGGACGCCCTGGCCGCGGCACCGCCGTCTGCCAAGGCTTTTTTCATCTTATCAATCGTGTCAAGGGGAATGCCGGTGTCGGCGCCACCGTACAGACCCAGCACCGGCCCCTTCAGGCTGGCCGCGACATCGACCGGGTTGCGGGGCATGAGGTCGTTGCTGGCGCCCACGAGGCGCCCGTACCAGGCCACGCCTGCCTTGACCGCCGGGTTGTGCGCCGCATAGAGCCAGACCTGGCGGCCACCCCAGCAAAAGCCCGTCACGCCCAGCTTCGAGGTGTCGCCACCGTTGGCCGCCGCCCATTGCACCGTGGCGTCCAGATCGCCCATCACCTGCGCGTCGGGCACCTTGGCAATCACCTCGGCCATCAGCTTGGCAAGCTCGCCGAAACTCTGCGCATCGCCCTGCCGCACGAACAGTTCCGGCGCGATGGCCAGGTAGCCGGCCCTGGCGAAGCGCCGGGCGGTGTCGGCGATGTACTCGTGCACGCCGAAGATCTCGGACAGCACCAGCACGACCGGCAGCCCGGTCTTGCCGGCCGGTGCCGCACGGTAGGCCGGCATGTTGAAACCGTTCACGTCGATCATCACTTCGCCCACCGTCAGACCGTCCGATGGCGTCCTGATGGCGCTTTGCGCCAGTGTGGGCAGCGTGGCGGCGGCATAGCCTGCGCCCAGGGCCGCCTTGAGCGCGGTGCGACGGGTGGTGCCCGATGGCTCGGCACCTGAAATGCCGAGCAGGGCTTCGGCGTCGCGGGTCATGTCGCGGTGCAGCATGGTGTGTCTCCTGTGGTGTTGTGGGAAAATGGAAATGACTCCTTGGCGCCGCCGAAGTTCAGGTCAATGCGCCTGCTCCCAGTTCGGTCCGGTACCGACCTCGGCCAGCAGCGGCACCTTGAGCTGCGCCACGCCGGCCATCAGGCGCGGCACCTCGACGCGCAGCCAGTCCACCTCGGCCTCGGGCACCTCGAACACCAGTTCGTCGTGCACCTGCATGATCATCTTCGTGCCCCTGCCCTGCGCGTCCAGTGCCTGCTGCACGGCCACCATGCTCATCTTGATGAGGTCGGCCGCCGTGCCCTGCATGGGGGCGTTGATGGCGGCGCGCTCGGCACCGGCGCGGCGCGGACCGTTGGGGCTGTTGATCTCGGGCAGGTACAGGCGCCGGCCGAACACGGTCTCGACGTAGCCCTGTGCCTTGGCCTGGGCGCGGGTGTCGTCCATGTACTGCTTGACCCCGGCAAAACGCTGGAAGTAGCGTTCGATGTAGTTGCGCGCCGCCGTGTTGTCGATGCCCAGCGCCTTGGCCAGGCCGAAGGCGCTCATGCCGTAGATCAGGCCGAAATTGATGGTCTTGGCGTAGCGGCGCTGCTCGCTGGTGACCTGGCCGGGCTCGATGCCGAACACCTCGGCCGCCGTGGCACGGTGCACGTCCAGTCCGTCGTGAAAGGCGCGCAGCAGCGCGGCGTCGCCGCTGAGGTGCGCCATGATGCGCAACTCGATCTGGGAATAGTCGGCGCTGGCGATGACATGGCCCGGTGCGGCCACGAAGGCCTCGCGCACCTTGCGGCCCTCGGGCGTGCGGATCGGGATGTTCTGCAGGTTCGGGTCGTTGCTGGACAGGCGCCCGGTCACCGCCACCGCCTGGGCATAGTGGGTGTGCACACGGCCCGTGCGCGGGTCGGCCATCTGCGCCAGCTTGTCGGTGTAGGTGCCCTTGAGCTTGCTGAGGCTGCGATGCTCCAGGATGCGCGCCGGCAGCGGGTAGTCCTCGGCCAGTTTTTCCAGCACCTCTTCGTCGGTGCTGCGGGCGCCGGTGGCGGTTTTCTTGATGACCGGCAGGCCCAGTTTGTCGAAGAAGATCTCGCCCAGTTGCTTGGGACTGCTGAGGTTGAAGGGCTGACCGGCGATGGCGTAGGCCTCCTGCTCCAGCGCCATGATGCGCTGCCCGAGTTCGTGGCTCTGCCGGGCCAGCGTGGGCGCATCGATCAGGACACCATGGCGCTCGATGCGGAACAGCACCTCGCTGGTCGCAATCTCCAGCTCGTAGATGGCCTTGAGTCTGGCTTCGGCCTGCAAGCGGGGCCACAGCACCCGGTGCACGTCCAGGGTCTGGTCGCTGTCTTCGCACGAGTACTCAGCGGCCTTTGCCACATCCACTTGCGCGAACGGAATCTGGTGCGCGCCCTTGCCGCACAGCGCTTCGTAGCTGATGCCCTGGCGGCCCAGGTGACGGTCGGCCAGGCTTTCCAGGCCGTGCGGCTTGTGTACCTCGAGCACGTAGCTTTGCAGCATGGTGTCGTGTGCATAGCCGCGCACCTCGATACCGTGGTTGGCCAGCACGTGCCGGTCGTACTTGATGTGCTGGCCCAGCTTGGGTTTGTCCGGGTTTTCCAGCCAGGGCCGCAGCCGCGCCAGCACCTCGTCCAGCGGCAACTGCGCGGGGGCATCGGGGCCTTCGTGGCACAGCGGGATGTAGGCCGCCTCGCCGGGCCGGACGCTGAAGGACAGGCCGACGATGCGCGCCTTCATTTCGTCCAGCGAGGTGGTCTCGGTATCGAACGCCACCAGCTCGGCGGCCTCGATCTTCGCCAGCCAGCGCTCGAACTCGGGCCAGGTCAGGATGATGTCGTAGGCGGGCACCCCCTCGCGCGGCGCCGCGGGCGCGGCGTCGCCGAACAGGTCGCCGCTGGCGCCGGGCGATGGCGCGGCGGCTTCGCCGCCACCCAGCGAGCGGGCCAGGCTTCTGAAACCGTAGCGCTCGTAGAAATCCCGCAGTGCCCCGTCCTGCGCCGGCCCCATGCGCACGGCATCGAGCGCTGGCAGGCCCGGCACCCAGCCATCGAGGTCGCAGTCGGTCTTGATGGTGAGCAGCCGGCGCCCCGTGGGCAGCCAGGCCAGCGCCTTGCGCAGGTTGTCGCCGGCCACCCCCTTGATCTGATCGGCATGGGCGACGATGCCATCGAGCGAGCCATACGTCTGCAGCCACTTGGCGGCCGTCTTGGGGCCGACCTTGTCCACCCCCGGCACATTGTCCACCGCGTCGCCCACCAGCGTCTGAAAATCGATCATCAGGTGCGCCGGCACGCCAAACTCGGCCTCGACACCCGCCAGGTCGCGCCGCTTGCCGTTCATGGTGTCAATGATCGAAATGCGCTCGTTGACCAACTGCGCCAGATCCTTGTCACCACTGGATATGACCACGTCCATGCCCTGGGCCGCGGCCGTCGCTGCCAGCGTGCCGATCACGTCATCGGCCTCGACACCGGGCACGTCGAGCACCGGCCAGCCCAACAGCCGCACCACCTCATGGATGGGGGGGATCTGCGCCCGCAGATCGTCCGGCATCGGACTGCGATTGGCCTTGTAGTCGGGGTAGAGATCGTCGCGGAAGGTCGGGCCCGAGGCGTCGAACACGCAGGCGGCATAGGCCGCATCGGGGTAGTCCTTGCGCAGGCTCTGCAGCATGTTGATCATGCCGCGGATGGCGCCGGTGGCGGGGCTGGACGGATCGCCGGGCACAGCCCGCAGGTCGGGCATGGCATGGAAGGCACGGTACAGGTAGCTGGAGCCGTCAACCAGCAGCAGGGTGTTTTTTGCGTCGGGCATGGGTCAATTGTGGGGGAAAGTGCGCCGGCCGGATGCCCAGGGGGTCCGCCAGCCTACAATGCCGGCATGCACGCCCCGCTCTCCGCCCTTCGATTCGTCCATGCCGGCGCCCTTGTCCTGGGGCTGGCCGTTCTGCCGACCCTGGCTGCCGCCCAGGCCGACACCGCCGCCGAGCCTCTCGGGCAGCAAGCGGGCGAGCCTCGGGGCGCCAACGAAAAAATCGAGCGGATCCAGCACGAAGACGCCGGCACCCGGATCGACGAGCTGCGCGTGGGCGGACAGACCCGCAGCATCACCGTGCAGCCCAAGGGCGGTGCCCCCCGCTACGAAGTGGCCCCGGCCCGCGGCGGCGATGACCTGAGCGAGTCCGGCAGCGGCACATCGGGCACCACGGGGCGCAGCCGCTGGCGCCTGCTGAATTTCTGATCCACCGCCCACCATGGCTGTCTATACGGAAGTTCCTTTCGGGGAAGCGGCTGCACTGGCCGAGCGGCTCGACCTGGGTGTGCTGACACAACTGCGCGGCATCCAGGGCGGCATCGAGAACACCAACTACTTCATCACGTGCGTGCGCGGGGATCTGGCGCGGGAGTACGTGCTGACCATTTTCGAACGGCTCGACTTCAGCCAGTTGCCGTTCTACCTGCACCTGATGCGCCACCTGGCGCAGGGCGGCATCCCGGTGCCTGCGCCCCGGGCCGATGCCCAGGGCGAGATCCTGCACCGCCTGCAGGGCAAGCCGGCCGCCGTCGTTGACAAGCTCAGCGGCCGCAGCGAGCTGTCGCCGGGCCTGGTGCACTGCCAGGCCGTGGGTGCTTGTCTGGCACGCATGCACCTGGTGGGGCGCGATTTCCACATGCAGCAGCCCAACCTGCGCGGCCTGCCCTGGTGGAACGAGACCACCCCGGTGGTGCTGCCCCACCTGGACACGCCCCAGCACGATCTGCTGGTGGCCGAGCTGGCCTACCAGAACCATGTGGCCACACTGCCGGCGTACCGCGCGCTGCCACGCGGTCCGATCCACGCCGACCTGTTCCGCGACAACGTGATGTTCGAGGGCGACACGCTGACCGGTTTCTTCGACTTCTACTTTGCCGGCTGCGACACCTGGCTGTTCGATCTGGCCGTGTGCCTGAACGACTGGTGCGTGCAACACACGAACGACGGCCGCGACGGCCAGCACGACGCTCCGCGTGCGGCCGCGATGCTCGCGGCCTACCAGTCGGTGCGGCCCCTGACCGCCGCCGAGCGCGAGTTGCTGCCCGCCATGCTGCGCGCCGGGGCGCTGCGCTTCTGGCTCTCGCGGCTGTGGGACTGGCATCTGCCCCGTGATGCGAGCCTGCTCCAGCCGCACGACCCCTCCCACTTCGAGCGCGTGCTGCGTGCACGGCTTGCCCAGCCCGTCGGCGAGGTGGCGGCCATGCTTGAGCCGGCTCGCACCGGGGTACCTGCCTGAGCGCGCCCATGCAACTCCAGATCGTTCCCGCACGCACCGGCTGGCACTGGATTGGCCAGGGCGTCAAGACCTTCTTTCGACAGCCCCTGGGGCTGGCGGGCCTGTTTTTTCTGTTCATGATGCTGGCGTCGCTGGTCTCGGTGCTGCCAGTCATCGGCCTGCCGATCGTGCTGACGCTCATGCCGTCATGCACGCTGGGGCTGATGGCGGCCACCCGTGAGGTGGACGCGGGGCGCTTTCCCATGCCCGTCACCCTGTTCACGGCCTTGCGCGGCCCGCGCGAGCAGGTGCGGCGCATGCTGCTGCTCGGTGGCGCCTACGCCGTGGCCGTGGCGGCCATTTTGCTCGTCGTGTCGCTGCTGGGCGGTGACATCGCCGGCCCGTTGGCCACCGGCGACGACATCCAGCCCGAAGATCTGCAGGCGGCCCTGATGCAGCGTGGCAGCGCCCTGCTGCTGACGCTGTTGCTGTACACGCCGGTGTCCATGGCCTTCTGGCACGCGCCGGCCCTCGTGCACTGGAACGGGGTTTCACCACCCAAGGCCGTGTTCTTCAGCCTGACGGCCTGCTGGGCCAACCGGTGGGCCATGCTGGTGTACGTCGGGGGATGGGCACTGGTGCTGGCCGTGGTCGGCAACCTGCTCATCGGCGTCGTCGCCATGCTGGGCGGTGCCCAGGTCTTGCAGGTGCTGCTGCTGCCCCTGTCGCTGCTGATGGCCGCGATCTTCCACACGTCGATCTACTTCACCTACCGAGACAGTTTCTCCGCAGACTGATCGGACCGGTCCGGCGGCCGCGGCACCCGGCCCCGCCTCAATCGTCCACCGGCGTGAGCTTGGCCACCGACAGGGCCAGCCACTTGGTGCCATGACGGTTGAAGCTCACCTGCGCACGCGCATCGGCGCCCGCCCCCTCGACGGCCAGCACCTTGCCCTCGCCGAACTTGTTGTGAAACACCTTGAGCCCGGCCCGAATACGGGTGCCGCGGTCCGGCTCGGGCGCCGGCGCCGGTGCGCCCGAGAGCCATCCCGGCGTCCAGGCCGGTTGAGCCTGCCGTGGCGCCGCGGCCGGGCCACCCCAGGCGGACATCGGCGCTCCGGCCTTGGGCGTGAGCCATTTCAGGCAGGCCTCGGGCAGTTCGTCGAAGAATCGGCTGCGCAGGTTGTAGCGCGTCTGGCCGTGCAGCAGGCGCGTCTGCGAGTGGGTCAGGTACAGGCGTTTGCGCGCGCGCGTGATCGCCACGTACATCAGGCGCCGCTCCTCCTCCAGGCTGTCGCGGTCGCTCATCGCGTTTTCGTGCGGGAACAGACCTTCCTCCAGGCCGGTGATGAACACGCAGTCGAACTCCAGCCCCTTGGCCGCGTGCACCGTCATGAGTTGCACCGCGTCCTGCCCTGCCTGCGCCTGGTTGTCGCCGGATTCGAGGGCGGCATGGGTCAGGAAGGCGGCCAGCGGGCTCAGCGTCTCGCCCGTGTCGGCATCGGGGGCCATGCCCTCGACCCCGCTCGTTGCCACGGGGAGAGGGGGCAGGTCGGGGTCCAGGCCCTGACTGGCCGGGCTCTGGGTCAGCGGCGTGCCCTGCCCGTCAACCGGCAGTGCCACCGCCGCGCGCCCGAACCCCTCCTGCATCACGAAGCTCTCGGCGGCATTGACCAGCTCCTCCAGGTTCTCCACCCGGTCCTCGCCCTCGCGCTCGTTGCGGTAGTGCTCGATCAGGCCACTCTTGTCGAGCACCAGTTCGATGACCTCGCGCAGCGTCATGCCCTGGGTCTTCTCGCGCAGCACGTCCAGCATGGCCACGAAGTGGCCAATGGCCACGCCGGCGCGCCCGGTCACGCCGCTGACCGCGTCGTGCAGCGAGCAGCCGCTGGCACGCGCCACGTCCTGCAACTGCTCGATGCTGCGCGCGCCAATGCCGCGCGCCGGAAAATTCACCACGCGCAGGAAACTGGTGTCGTCATGCGGATTTTCCAGCAGGCGCAGGTAGGCCAGCGCATGCTTGATTTCGGCGCGCTCGAAGAAGCGCAGGCCGCCATACACCCGATAGGGCAGGCCCGCGTTGAACAGCGCCGATTCGATCACACGGCTTTGCGCGTTGCTGCGGTAGAGCACCGCCATCTCGCTGCGCGGCACACCCTCGCGCTCGAGCTGCTTCATCTCGTCCACCAGCCACTGCGCCTCGGCCAGGTCGGAGGCGGCCTCGTAGACACGCACCGGCTCGCCCTCGCCCGCGTCGGTACGCAGGTTCTTGCCCAGGCGCCGGCTGTTGTGGCCGATCAGCGCATTGGCGCAGCTGAGGATGTTGCCGCAACTGCGGTAGTTGCGCTCCAGCTTGATCTGGTGCGCCACCCGGAACTCGCGCACGAAGTCGGCCATGTTGCCCACGCGCGCGCCGCGAAAGGCGTAGATGCTCTGGTCGTCGTCGCCCACGGCAAACACGGCGTTGCCCGGCGCCGGCAGGCCTTCGATCGGTGGCGGGGAGAACATCTTGATCCACGCATACTGCAGACGGTTGGTGTCCTGGAACTCATCGATCAGGATGTGGCGGAAACGCCGCTGGTAGTGCGCACGGATCGGATCGTTGTCGCGCAGCACCTCGTAACAGCGCAGCATCAGTTCGCCGAAATCGACCACACCCTCGCGCTGGCACTGCTCCTCGTAGAGTTGGTAGATCTCGACCTTGCGGCGCGTCTCGTCGTCGCGCACGGGCACATCGCGCGGGCGCAGGCCGTCCTCCTTGCAGCCGCTGATGAACCACTGCAACTGCCTGGGCGGAAAGCGCTCGTCGTCCACGTTGTGCTGCTTGCACAGGCGCTTGATGGCCGACAACTGGTCCTGCGTGTCCAGGATCTGGAAGGCCTGCGGCAGGCCCGCCACCTGGTGGTGCGCGCGCAGGAAGCGGTTGCACAGGCCGTGGAAGGTGCCGATCCACATGCCGCGCACATTGACGGGCAGCATGGCCGACAAGCGCGCCAGCATCTCCTTGGCGGCCTTGTTGGTGAAGGTCACGGCCAGCACCCCCGCCGGCGAGACCTGGCCCGACTGCAACAGCCAGGCAATGCGGGTGGTCAGCACCCGGGTCTTGCCCGATCCGGCACCAGCCAGGATGAGCGCATGCTCGGGCGGCAGGGTGACGGCGGCGGCCTGCTCGGGGTTCAGGCCGGCCAGCAAGGGAGAGGGATCGTCGAACAGCATCGGCCGATTGTAGGAAGCCGCCAGCCCCCTGCCGCCGGCATATGCCCCTTCATATGGGAGGCATACGGGCACCGCGATGCCCGGCACGGGGTATCCCGGCCTAGAATCAATCACCGGGCCCAAGCGATTGCGCCCGGTTTCTTTTTGCCACAGCGGCAACCAGTGAACCGGCCAGTTCCAAGCGCCTTCCCTCGATTCCCATCGACTTCAAGGAGCTGGACCACCATGGAAATTTTCGACTACGACAACATCCTGCTGCTGCCGCGCAAATGCCGCGTGGAAAGCCGCAGCGAATGCGACCCCTCGGTGCTGTTCGGCAACCGCCGCTTCAAGCTGCCGGTGGTGCCCGCCAACATGAAGACGGTGCTCGACGAGCCGATCAGCGAGTGGCTGGCCGCCAACGGCTACTTCTACGTCATGCACCGCTTCGACCTCGACAACGTGGCCTACGCAAAACGCATGCGCGAAAAGGGCCTGTTCGTCTCGCTCAGCTCGGGCGTGAAGCAGGCCGACTACGACGTCATCGACCGCCTGGCCGCCGAGGGCGTGGGCGCCGACTACATCACCATCGACATCGCGCATGGCCACGCCGAGAGCGTGCGCAAGATGATCGAGCACATCAAGGCCCGGCTGCCCGAGGCCTTCGTGATCGCCGGCAACGTGGCCACGCCCGAGGCCGTGATCGACCTGGAGAACTGGGGCGCCGACGCCACCAAGGTGGGCGTGGGCCCGGGCAAGGTCTGCATCACCAAGCTCAAGACCGGTTTCGGCACCGGCGGCTGGCAACTGAGCGCGCTCAAGTGGTGCGCGCGCGTGGCCACCAAGCCCATCATCGCCGACGGCGGCATCCGCCACCACGGCGACATCGCCAAGAGCGTGCGCTTCGGCGCGTCGATGGTCATGATCGGCTCGCTGTTTGCCGGCCACGAGGAATCGCCCGGCCAGACCGTCGAGGTGGACGGCCGGCTGTACAAGGAGTACTACGGCTCGGCCAGCGACTTCAACAAGGGCGAGTACAAGCACGTCGAAGGCAAGCGCATCCTGGAGCCCATCAAGGGCAGGCTCGCCGACACCCTGCGCGAGATGGAAGAGGACGTGCAAAGCTCCATCAGCTACGCCGGTGGCACGGTGCTGGCCGACCTGAAGAAGGTCAACTACGTGATCCTCGGCGGCGAGAACGCCGGGGAGCACCTCTTCATGTGAACAAGGCCCCCACGCTCCGCCGATGACCCGGGCCGCTGCCCCCCGGGGGCGACCCAGCGGCGGATCGATCCTCTACACGCCGAGGAGTTCGCAGGCCAGCTTGTGCAGGCGGTGCCGGGGCTGCACCAGCGCCTCGAGCACGCTGAAATGGTTCAGGCCCGGCAGGGCCTCGCACACCGGCACCGCGGCCTGGCCCCAGTGCCTGCGCAACAGGCGGTTCTGGCGCTGGAACTCGTTGCTTTCCGCGCCGCCGACCACGCAGGCGACGGCGCCCTGCGCCGTCGGCGCCACCGGCGCCGGCAGGTAAGCCGGGCTGGCCCGGCGCACCTGGGCCGGCGTCAGGCGCAGCGCGTCGCGGATGAACGGGGCATGGCGCAGCGGCTCCAGATCGAACAGCCCCGAAATGGACAACGCATTGCGGATCCAGGCCGGAGGCAGATCGGCGGCGTAGCGCGGCCACTGCGTGCACATCAGCATGGCCGCCAGATGACCACCGGCCGAATGGCCGGCCACCGTCACGCGTGCCGGATCCCCGCCATGGGCGGCGATGTGGCGGTGCACCCAGGCCAGCGCCTTGACCATCTGCATGGTGATGTCGGGCACCGTGACCGCCGGACACAGTGTGTAGTTGGGCACCACCACCAGCACCCCCTTGTCGGTGAACGCCGGCGCCACGAAGGAATGGTCGGACTTGTCCAGGGCACGCCAATAGCCGCCATGGATGAACACCAGTACGGGCGCCAGGCCCGCCGCCTTGCGCCGCCGCGGCGCGGGCAGGAACATGTCCAGCTTTTCGGCCGGCTCGAGTCCATAGGCGACATCGGTCAGCACACCGGGCCGCTGGCGCGCCGCGTCCGACCATTCGGCCCAGCGGGACAGGTGTTGACCGTGTTCGGGCACCAGCGTGCGGTTGTTGTATTGGTGGTCGAGCCACTCCGGTTCGGCGTGTCGAGCGTCTTGCATCGGGCAATTGTGTCACGCCGTGGCCACCCGTCACCCTGTGCCAGCGGTGCGGGTGTGCCTAGAATGGGACATCCCGCCCGCTGAACACCCGCCGCCGTGACCGAACACAACGCATCCACACCCTCCCTGGCCATGCATGTCACCGTGCTGGGCATCGGCATGATGGGCCTGCCCATCGCCCGCCGCCTGTGCGAGGCCGGCCTCACCGTCACCGCCTGGAACCGCTCGCGCACCAAGGCCGAGCAACTGGAGCCCTTTGGGGCCACCATCGCCAACACCCCCGGCGACGCGGTGGCCCAGGCCGATGTCGTCATCTGCCTGCTCCAGGACGGCCAGGTGGTGGAGGACGTGCTGTTCCACCAGGGCGCGGTCCCCGCCATGCGCCCGGACACCCTGGTCGTGGACATGTCGTCGATCCTGCCGCGTCAGGCACGCGAGCACGCCGCGCGGCTCCAGGCCATGGGCCTGCGCCACCTCGATGCCCCGGTCTCCGGCGGCACGGTGGGCGCCGAACAGGGCACCCTGGCCATCATGGTGGGCGGCAAGCCGGCCGACCTGGCCCATGCGCAGCCGGTGCTCGACATCCTGGGGCGGGCCACCCACGTCGGCCCGCACGGCGCCGGGCAACTGGCCAAGCTGGCCAACCAGATGATCGTCGGCATCACCATCGGCGCCGTGGCCGAGGCCTTGCTGCTGTGCGAGAAAGGCGGCGCCGACATGGCGCGCGTGCGCCAGGCCATCACCGGCGGCTTCGCCGACAGCCGCATCCTGCAGGTGCACGGCCAGCGCATGATCGAGCGCGATTTCAACAAACGCGCCGCCATCAACGTGCAGCTCAAGGACATGCGCAACGCCCTGGCCACGGCCGACGAGCTGGGTTTCGAGGCGCCCATCGCCACCCTGTTCGAATCCCTGTATGCCCAGGCCACCGAACACGGCCTGGGCGAGCTGGACCACGCCGGCCTGTTCGTCGAGCTGGCGCGCCGCAACGGCATGACCTGATGGCGGGAGCGGGCTCTGGCCCCTGACACGCCGTCGGCCGTTTGCTAGAATGCTGCCCCATGGGGACGTAGCTCAGCTGGGAGAGCGTCGCGTTCGCAATGCGAAGGTCGGGAGTTCGATCCTCCTCGTCTCCACCATACACAAGGGCTCGGACTCATCTCCGGGCCCTTTTTCTTGCCTGAAATCCCCGCACCACGCGGGGTTCCGGCCACCTGTGCTGCGGGTGGCTATCAGCCGAAACGCCCGAAATCGGCCACTTTCTCGGCCAGAGCCGTCTCTGTTCTCCGTTTGGCCTGCGGGTAGGCGCAGATGGTGGCCTAGCAAAATCAACAACTTACGCGCGGCGGTTCATCGTCAACCAAGGCCGCCGGTCACCCGTACAACTAGACGGTGTGCGTCATTTGTACTAACATTGCGTCAATTGATCTAACAAAAGAGGTGCTGCCATGACTGCCGTTGCATCGTCGCCTTCGGCCCGCTCTGCCCGACTTGGGCTGCGCGCTACCCCCGAACAGGAGGTGGTCCTGCGCCGTGCCGCTGAGGTGGCCCACAAGTCGCTGACCGACTTCATCCTCGACAGCGCGTGCCTGGCAGCCGAGCAGACGCTGCTGGACCAACGATTGTTCATGGTTTCGGGCAGCCAGTACCAGGCCCTGATGGATCTGCTGGATCGCCCCGAAC
>Ga0265293_10003492_pt1 | contig 29139 bp, 25 predicted proteins | sample Munlanlewell138R_FD_192505 | JGI IMG/M metagenome (GOLD analysis project Ga0265293, IMG submission 192505) | Leachate microbial communities from a municipal landfill in Southern Ontario, Canada - Leachate well 138R | ecosystem: Engineered > Solid waste > Landfill > Unclassified | place: Canada... | reverse complement strand
TTAGTGACCAAGGATAGACTGTGCAAGGGATACTATGCCAGATTCACTGAAACCGAACCGCCGCTTGCGGATCCGCATGAGCGGTGGTGTGAGAGGACGGGGGCTAGGCGCCCCCTCCTACTCGATTGCCCAGATCTTTTTCCGAGCAACAGCTGGATGGCGATGTATCGTAGATTTACTCGTGAAAATCTCCTCCCTCGTTTTTGTGCTGTCATTTTTTTGCAGGAACATTGTGGGTGTGGTCAAATTAGTAACGTGGGGAGGTGAAGAATTGAAAAGATGTATTGGAATCGTGTATGTGGTTTTGGTTTTTTGCTGTTTTGTGGGTACAGTGGAAGGACAAGGTTTGGACATTAGGGTGGAAAATGATCAAACAAGAACGGCCTTGCCAGGAGATGTTCTTGACATTCATACCGGCGAGTTAGGTGTTTTCAGTTTGCTCGACGAGGAGTTAAGACTAGTCGTTGTTGAGGAAGGGGTAGCAAGAATTGAATTAGGAGACTTCTCAGCCCATGTCTTGGTTCCTGGGCTAACGAAGTCACCTTTTTTGCCCTTGACCGACTTAGCTACACCTAGGGATCTTACCTCGTTTAGCAAGCGTGTTTACTTGTATGATGGCTTCGTAACCCCTGCAGAATACGGGGAACAAGGGGGAGTGTTGGGTAGCCAGAGCGATACAGCAGTTCTACTCTCAGGTCCAGGGAGTTACTATGTATGGGTAGAAGGTCTAGAGCGAAGGGTGGATGAAGGTGGCTATGTCTTCGCCCTCATTGAACCTGTGGGAACGCACAGGGACAACATGCGTTTTTATGTGATGCAGGAAATCCCTGTCTTGGTCACAGATATTCCCAATTTTGCGTGGAGTGTAGAGGAAAATCAGTTTGTTTTCCAAAATCCCGAACCGATGGTAATTCAAAAAGGAGATTTGGTATATATCCCCTTGATGCAAACTCGCAGTTCTCGTACCTGGTATGAGCAGGAAGGTGACGCTTTTCAAGTCGTGTTGACCATTGGGGAAATGGAAATGTCGGATGAAAGCGTTCTTTTGCGGGCAGTGAAGAGCGGTGAGGGTACCTTGGTGACTTTCTACGATCATTTCTTGGAGCCGCTTGTGGAACAAAGGCACGAGTTTGTCATTGTAGAATAGGCGATAAGGTTTTTCCGCCGATGGCTAAATGGAGGTATCAAGACTGTGTGAGACACTTAGTGCTTGGTATCAATAGACCTTTTATCTTCATTGTACAAATGGTAACATGAGTTATACGCTAGATATAATCGATGTAGCAAAGGAGAGCGATAGTGTTGACTGAGAGTTTAGAAAAGGTATACGGATATGTATGGGACAGCTATTCTGACGATTCTACCAAAGAGTTAATGGACTTTTCTGAGGGTTATAAGGACTTTGTCTCCACATGCAAGACCGAACGCGAATGCATCACGGAGTTCATTCGTATTGCTGAAGAACAGGGATTTGTAGGACTCGACACCCTCCTGGACAAGGGGCACCAGGTAAAGTCAGGGGATAAGATCTACGCTGTGACAGCCCAAAAGGCACTGGCTCTCTTTGTCATCGGCCGTGAACCATTAGAAAATGGCCTGAGGATTGTCGGCGCGCATGTAGATTCTCCCAGGCTAGATTTGAAACAGAATCCATTATACGAAGACTCTGGCCTAGCCATGCTGAAAACACATTATTACGGCGGAATCAAGAAGTATCAATGGGTGACCACGCCCCTCGCTATTCACGGGGTCGTTGTCAAGAAAGATGGTACCGTCGTCAATGTCGTGATTGGTGAAGAGGATAATGACCCGGTTGTGGGCGTATCGGATCTCTTGATCCACCTCTCCAAGGATCAGATGGACAAGAAAATGTCCCAGGCCATTGAAGGGGAAGACCTAAACATCACCGTAGGCAGCATTCCCCTTGGCGACAAAGAGGATAAAGATCGAGTGAAGAAGAACATCCTCAAACTTTTGAACGACAAATATGGAATCACGGAAGAAGACTTTGTCTCTGCAGAGCTCGAGGCCGTACCTGCGGGTAAAGCTCGAGACTATGGTTTTGATCAGAGCATGGTCATGGCCTATGGACATGATGATAGAGTCTGTGCCTACACCGCTTTTCGGGCCATCCTTGATGTCAAGGATCCCAAGAAGACCTGCGTGGCGTTGATGGTGGACAAAGAAGAAATCGGCAGTGTTGGTGCAACCGGTATGACATCAAAGTTCTTCGAAAACGCCATGGCTGAAGTGATGAACTTGACCGGTGATTATAGCGAACTCAAGCTGAGAAGATGTCTTGCCAAGTCAAAAATGCTATCAGCCGATGTGAGTGCCGCTTACGATCCGAATTTCCCATCCGTAACGGAGGCCAAGAACTCTGCTTACCTTGGCAAAGGCCTCTCCTTCAATAAGTACACCGGTGTGAGGGGCAAAGGGGGCAGTAATGATGCCAACGCCGAGTTTTTAGCAGAAATGCGCGAGCTGATGGACAAGCACAATGTGACCTGGCAAACTGCGGAACTCGGCAAAGTCGACCAAGGAGGCGGGGGCACCATTGCTTACATTCTCGCAGAGTATGGTATGGATGTCGTAGACTGCGGAGTCCCAGTCCATAACATGCATGCTCCCTGGGAAGTCGCCAGCAAAGCTGACATTTATGAGGCCATGCGTGGCTACCGCGCCTTTTTCCAAGACGCCTAGGGTTAGGCCCGAGGCAAATATAGGCGTGAAATGAATTACTGAGCACCCCCATAGCGGGGGTGCTATTTTCTTGCCCACAGGATGGGGGAGACTTACTTAGTGTCATTGCCCGCCAGCTTCCCTTGTACTCGAATTTTCTGTTGACTCCAGATTTAGGCAGGAATAAACTGGGAACGAAAAGATGTGGATTATGATGGGAGGGTAGAGGACAAGCCCATGGAAAAGGAGAGGAACCATAGAATATCCATATTCGGGGAGTTTACTGATCGTGCTATGGAAGACGAGTTTTTGGCAGAGAGCCTCAGTGGTTCAGCACGTATGACGGCATACATTGCCATTATCTTCGCGTTCATCCTGGTACTTTTCCTCGTTTACAGCTACTTCACTGAGGGAAGTACTCCTCGGTTTGCCAGAACCACACCCATTAGGTTGGCGTTCATTGTGATCTCCATGGCCGTTTTTATTATCGCGAAGAGCACTACGAACCATCACCATCTCAGACGTACAATAACGGTGTATCAAGCGACGATGGGCATTATCTACCTTCTGACACTGAAGCAGTACGACTCGCTCACCTACCTGAGTGTCTTAGGCCTCATGGTCATTAGTCTGGCGATGTTTCTCCTGCCGAATAGAATCGCGGCTTCCCAGATTACCACTCTCGTCTTCAGTATTTTGTGTCTTGCGGAACTGAGCCGGAAACTAGAAGGGCTGCAGACCCATGAGCTCTTTAGGATTGTTGCGTATCTGGGCATATTGCTTATCTACTGCAATGTGAACTACTTTTGGGCAGAGAAAACGAAAAGAGAGACGTTCATCGCTCATGGAGAACTCTTGGATCTATCCTCCAAGGATCCTTTGACAGGTATCTTTAACAGAAAGAGATTCGATGATGTTATGGAAGAGTGGATGCATGTTTCCAAGAAAAAGGGCAGACCCCTTTCCTTGATTCTATTTGACATTGACGATTTTAAGGGGATAAACGATAGCTATGGGCATATTGTGGGTGATGACGTGTTGAAAGACATTGCTGCCACCGTAAGCAAATCCATTCGAGATACGGACGTGTTCGCCAGATGGGGCGGAGATGAGTTCGTGATTCTTCTTCCTGACACAGATCTTCGGCAAGCAGAGGAGATGGCTGCATGGGTTGGGGCCTGTATTGCGCACAGTTCACCCGATGTCCTGCGAGCTATCGCTTGTAGCTTCGGTGTAGCAGAGTATGCGGCGAGCGATACGAAGCAGTCTTTGCTGCGTAGGGTGGATGATCTACTCCTTCGGGCTAAACATAGGCGCAAACATGAAGGTCATCCGAGCCAATCGCAGCTGCCAAAGATTCAATGATGCTGGCTATCGATTTTGGACGGCTTTTTCAAGATGACCATTCATTTTCTTGAAAAGGTCCGAGCCGATATACTTCGTCTCCCTCTTGATAATGGGCTTCTAAGAATGGTAGAGGACGCACAGCAAATGGGGGAGTTGAAAACCTTTCCTCTGGTGTTGGACTTGTATTCCGAGGAAATGTTTGATGCCGTTTTTTTTTGCAGGTCCGCATCGTCTTGATGCGGACTTCTTTGCTTCTTCTGTAGAGCAGAGACTATCGCACGGCTTGCTTTTTGAATACCATGGTGATATCATGGAGATAATATAGAATATGGAGATTATAGGGATTATGTGGGAAATATGAATTGCCGGGAGGTGTTCGCTTGAAATACGCGGAGGATCAAAGAACCGAGCTGAAAGTAAGAGTCAACGCTGATTTCAAAAAAGAAGTCGTTGCCTTGGCCAACAGTGAGGGTGGCGAGATTTACGTCGGCGTTGCCAACGATGGCACCGTAATTGGAGTCGATGATAGAGAACAAGAAATGGAACGAATCGGACATATGATCCGCGACGGAATTAAGCCTGATCTAGTTCCTTACACCACCATTGAGGGCTTAGAGGATGGGGGAAGGGAACTTATCCGTGTTGTCGTTTCGCGTGGGCCAAAGAGACCTTATCATCTGTCTGACAAAGGTCTTAAGCCTTCCGGTGTTTTTGTCCGTCACGGTGTATCTTCTGTTTCAGCCACGGATGACGCAATTAGACAAATGATTAAGGAAAGTGATGGAACTGCGTTTGACAAAATGCGGTCTCTAAACCAGGATCTGACCTTTACCTATGCCACAGATTACTTTTCCGATCGAGGCATTCCGTTTGAGGCTAACAATCGGCGCACATTGGGGATCATGAACACGGACGGTTATTACACAAACGCTGGTTTCCTACTATCCGATCAATGCGAACACGTCATTCGCTGCGCGGTTTACGAGGGAACAGGTAAGGCCAACTTCAAGACTCGGCGCGAATTCACGGGCTCGATTCTAAAACAGATTGACGACACCTACGAGTTCCTAGAGCTGAACAACAACCTGCGTTCTACCTACGATGGACTTAGACGAGTTGATTATTCAGACTACCCGATGGACGCTATGCGTGAAGCGTTACTTAACGCCGTAGTGCATCGAGACTACGATTATTCGGGCAGTATTATCATCAATATTTTTGACAACCGAATGGAGTTCATATCCTTGGGTGGACTCGTTAAAGGGCTTACCCTGACAGATATTTTTGCTGGTGTGTCGCAACCAAGAAACATCGTCATTGCCAACATCTTCTATAGGTTGGAGTTGATCGAGGGCTACGGTACCGGCATACAGAAGATCATGGAGAGTTACGCCGACAGTGCACCCAAGCCCGTAATCGCACCCGGTCCAGCCTCCTTTGTAGTGACGTTGCCCAATCGTAACCAGCATGAACAAGTGGAGTATGACCCCTCACTGACCAGGGAAGAAAACGTTCTTCGACTGTTGTCCAAAAAGAAAGAGATTACACGGAGAGATGTAGAGTACTTCTTGCGTTGCTCTTCCTTTCCCGCAGGTGAAGCCCTTGCGAATCTAGTGAGGGAAGACAAGATCGTCAGGGTTGGCGCTGGACGAGGAACCAAGTATACGCAAAAGAAGCGCTAGGAGCCATACATCACCGATAAGTCCGTGTAGGATTGGTTTCTAAAAAAATCACAACACGATTGGGGAAAAGTAGAACCACCAATGGCTTAGAATGAAGGTAGGGAGGTGCAGGGAATGAAAAAAACTGCCCGCGTACTACTTTCGTAGTGCCAGGTCAAGGAAGGTATGAGATTGTGGACTTCACCCTGGTCCTTAGCTATGACGATGGAAGAACACGGACAGTGGCCTTTAGTCTTGCTTCCGGAAACCACGCTGAAGAAAGCCCGGTATGGATATTTGTATATCGTGGACGCTTATCCCTGATAGAGTAAGTGTGCGCATCCCTTGGGTACGGGGGCGGAGACAATCACGTGCGTGCCTTAGGAAATCAATTTGGATCTGGCAGTGAATTGCGGTTGATCTAACGCAATATGTGCAGTAAAATATATATTAAGAATACCACATGTAGTACTTGCGGGGAAATAGGGGCAAATCGGTGGGGCCGGTACCTACAGCCCTGCTTTTCTCTTTTTTATCCGGAAAGGAGATTTTTCAATCATGCATAGTGCAATTGTCCAGACTCCGAAGCAGATTGTTAAGCGAGACGGCACGTTAGTTCCGTTTGACTACTTTAAGATTCGACAAGCCATCGCCAAGGCTAATGCCACGGTTCCCAGTGAGACTTTATCAGACGACGAACTCGATCGCCTCACTGCTGAGGTGGTGGCCAGCCTTGATGCCAACTCCCAGCCAGGTGTTGAAGATATCCAGGATGTGGTCGAGCTTGTACTGATGGAGAATGGCATTTCCCAAACGGCCAAGGCGTACATTCTCTATCGATCAGAACATGCTAAGATGCGGGAGCGGAAGAGTGCTCTGATGGAGACCTTTAAGAGGTTGTCGTTTACGGATGCCTCATCCACTGACATCAAGCGCGAAAATGCCAACATCGACGGAAACACATCGATGGGGATGATGTTAAAGTATGGTTCCGAAGCATCCAAGGCCTTTATTGACCATTATGTCCTGCCCGAAGACATGGCAAAAGCTCATGCTGAAGGCGATATTCACATTCATGACAAGGACTTCTATCTGCTGACGGAGACCTGCTGCCAAATCGATCTGCAGAAGTTGTTTGAGAATGGGTTCTCTACGGGTCACGGTTTTTTGCGCGAACCCCAGAGTATTGAAAGCTACGCTGCGTTGGCATGTATTGCTCTGCAGGCGAACCAGAACGAAATGCATGGCGGTCAGTCGATCCCCAATTTCGAAAACGTGATGGCCGAGGGTGTCCACAAAACCTGCCACAAACATATCAAAGACGTGATCGAAGAGCACCAGCTTCTTTCGGGGGATAAGCAGCTGTTGCCTGAAATGGTGGAGCATCTGTTGACATTCAACTACGACGACCTGGTTGAAGCGCTGCGGAAGATAGATTTGGGCGATGTCGATTCGAAGGACTGGCCAGAAGCGCTCTTGAAACTTGTGCGCAGACGTGTGGAACGATCTACATATCAGGCTATGCAGTCTTTGATTCATAATCTTAATACGATGCATTCCAGAGCGGGTGCGCAAGTTCCCTTCACGTCCATAAACTACGGTACAGGTACATCCCATGCGGCGAGACTTGTGATGAGACAAGTGCTGCAGGCCACAGAGGATGGCCTGGGTGATGGGGAAACAGCGATTTTCCCTGTGCAGATTTTTAAGGTCAAAGATGGGATTAACAGCCAAGAGGGAGATCCCAACTACGATCTCTTCCAGCAGGCAGTTCGCGTTTCTGCGAAGAGGCTCTTTCCCAACTTCAGTTTTTTGGACGCTCCGTTTAACCTGCAGTATTACCGCGAAGGTGACGACAACACCGAGGTGGCGTATATGGGATGCCGCACCCGAGTGATGGCGAATATCTACGACCCCAACCAAGAAGTCACGAAAGGGCGGGGCAATCTGAGCTTTAGTTCGATCAACCTGCCGCGCCTAGGCATTGAGGCACGGGGATCCATTGACAAGTTCTTTGCACTTTTGGACAAGAAGATGGATCTGGTTTTCCGTCAACTTCGCCACCGTTTTGAGATTCAAAAACGCAAGACGGTACTCAACTACCCATTCTTAATGGGGCAGGGGATCTGGATTGACTCGGATACGCTGGATAAACATGAAGAGGTTGAACGAGTGTTGCGGCACGGAACGCTTTCGGTAGGATTCATTGGTCTGGCGGAGACTTTGGTGGCGTTAACCGGGAAACATCACGGTGAGTGTGCCGAGAGCCAGGCTTTAGGTCTCAAGATTGTGCAACACATGCGGGAACGCTGCGATATGCGGGCCCAGGAAGAGCACTTGAATTATACGCTTTTGGCGACTCCAGCGGAGGGGCTGTCTGGGCGTTTTGTCAAAATCGACAGGGAACGTTACGGGATGATGAAGAACATCACGGACCACGAGTACTACACGAACTCCTTCCACATTCCCGTTTACTACAAAATCTCGGCCCATGCGAAGATCGATTTTGAGGCACCGTATCATGCCTTCACGAACGCCGGCCACATCACCTATATCGAGCTCGACGGAGACCCGAGTCTTAATCTTTCCGCGTTTGAGGAGATCATTCTGTATATGAAGAATGCAGGAATCGGTTATGGTTCGATCAACCATCCTTTGGATCGTGACCCCAAGTGCGGCTATTCAGGTGTGATCGGAACAGTGTGTCCGCGTTGTGGACGCAAGGAGAGTCCTCGCGAGCCCTTCGAGCGGATTCGCAGGATTACAGGTTACCTCGTGGGTGCTTTGGATCGCTTTAACGATGCGAAAAAGGCCGAGGTAGCCGAGCGAGTTAAGCATGCTTGATTACTGGGAACGCAGGGAGCGGCTCTTCCGCAAGTCGCCCGAGAAGGAGAAGCAAGAGGAGATTAGGCCAGATCAACAGATCCGGCTGGCCTCGATGATCGAAGAATCTATTGTGGATGGCCCCGGGATGCGTTTCGTTCTTTTCACGCAAGGGTGTCCCCATCGTTGTCCTGGTTGCCATAATCCCCAGACACATGCGCTAAATGGGGGGACCATGGTTTCGTTCGAGAGAGTTCTGGAGCGTTATGACAGGCAACCACATGTCCGTGGGATCACGTTTTCAGGGGGAGAACCTTTCCTTCAAGCAGGCTTGTTGGCGAAAGTAGCTGAGGCTGTGCATCAGCGCGGTGGCGATGTAGTCGTGTACACCGGCTATCAGCTTGAACGACTCCAAGAACTTGCTAAGGGTAATGCCGGGATTCTGGCTCTGCTAGGCGAAACCGATCTGCTGATCGACGGTCGCTTCGTTCAGGAGAAACGCTGTCTAGAAGCTCCTTTTGTCGGTAGTTCCAACCAACGCTTGCTGGCCCTATCCTTACTAGGAAACCTGCTTTTAAACGACATTCCAGTCTTGCCCAACGGACCTGCAATAGAGCGAGTGACGTATTGCTAAAGACGTGGTTAAAGGGGGCCAGGCCCCGTTTGTTAACGGGGTCTGGCCCCCTTAACATTTTCGACAAAGACAGCATGAAAGAACTTTGATATAATTGACCCAAGACATTATATTTAGCGTGGAGCCGACGTCATGAACAAAGCAATGATCTTCAACATACAGAAGTTTTCTCTCCATGATGGACCAGGGATAAGGACGACGGTCTTTTTCAAGGGATGCCCCTTAACATGTCTGTGGTGCCACAATCCCGAAAGCCAGGCAATGGGACAGGAAATGTTATACGACCGGGAAAAATGCGTGATGTGCGGCATGTGTGCAAAAGTCTGCCCGCAAAAAGCGATCACCGATGTGAACGACTCTATGGTCACGGATCTGGAAAAGTGCGACTTTTGCGGTGAGTGTGTTATCTATTGTATCCCCGGAGCGAGGGAAATCGCAGGAAGGGAGTACACGATCGACGAGGTTGTGAAGGAAGTACTCAAAGATCGTATTTTCTACGAGGAGTCGGGTGGTGGCGTAACCCTCTCGGGAGGGGAGCCCCTTGTGCACATCGATTTTGTGGAACAACTCCTAAAACGACTCAAAGAAGAGGGGCTAAATACCGCTGTTGACACCTGCGGAGCTGTACCTTTTGAATATTTGGAGAGAGTTGCAGAGCATACCGATATCTTTTTATATGACCTCAAGCTCGTTGACGACGAGAAACACCAAGCCTTCACCGGTGCTTCTAACAAGGGAATCATCGATAACCTGGAGAAGCTGACCGAGATCCACGGCAACGTTCACCTGAGGATTCCCATCATCGACGGAGTGAATGCAGAAACGAGCTTCATCGAAGAGACGTTGGATTTGATCGAGGGGCTGAACATCACAGAAGTTCATCTCTTACCGTATCACTCGATTGCGCGGCATAAGTACAAAAAGCTGGGCCGAGAGTACGAAGATGCTTTAATGAAAGTCCCAACTAGTGAGACCATGAACCGTTTTCGGGCCATGTTGGCCGACAAAGGATACAACGTCAAGAAGGAGGAGAACCGTGAGGGGTTACACTGAGCGTACGAAGCGACTTCGAGAATTAAGCGTAACGACACAACCGTCCATCAGTCTTGAAAGAGCGCTCCTGCTGACAGAGTTTTATGAAAAGCACTTAGGAACGATGGAAATGCCTGTCCTGCGAGCTCTGAGTTTCAAGAACTATATCGCTAACCGCAAGCTCTATATCGGTGACGATGAACTCATCGTGGGGGAAAAAAGTGAAGGGCCCCAAGTAGCCCCTACGTTCCCTGAGATTTGCGCGCATAGCGTTGAAGACATGGAAATCATGAACGCCAGAGAGCTCATTGGCTTCAAGGTCAAAGACGGCGATTATACCCTGCAAGCGGAGAAGATCATCCCATATTGGAAGGGCAAGTCGACCAGAGATAAAATCATGGAAGCGATGTCCCAGGAATGGAAGGACGCTTTTGCAGCTGGAATGTTCACAGAGTTCATGGAACAAAGAGCGGCCGGCCATACCGTTGCGGATGATAAGTTCTACAAGAAGGGCTTTTTGGACTTCAAAGCAGAGATTGAACAGTCTATCCGTGAGCTTGACTATGTTCATGATGTGGAAGCGTACGACAAGGAGGCGCAGCTGCGAGCCATGGCCATCGCTTGTGACGCCATGGTGCTCTACGGGCAGCGCTACGCTGCGTACGCGAGAGAGCTGGCTGCCCAAGAGACGGATCCAAAGAGGAAAGAAGAGCTACTTTGGATAGCAGGAAACTGCGATGTCGTGCCTGCGCACAAACCCCAGACCTTCGCCCAGGCCATCCAGATGTACTGGTTTGTCCATGTAGGGGTGACCACAGAGCTAAATATCTGGGATGCGTACTCACCAGGAAAACTGGATCAGTACTTGTACCCCTTCTACAAGAAGGAAAAAGAGGCGGGAACGCTGGACTACGACAAGGCTCGAGAGCTCTTGGAGTGTCTGTGGATCAAGTTCAACAACCAGCCTGCACCACCAAAGGTTGGGATTACACTCAAGGAAAGTGCGACCTACACGGACTTTGCGAACATTAACACGGGAGGTATTGACCCTTACACCGGAGAGGATGGGGTCAACGAGGTTTCCTACCTGATCTTGGACACAATGGACGAGATGAAACTCCTCCAGCCTAGTTCTAACGTGCAGGTGAGCGAAAAGAACCCCGACGAGTTCGTGAAAAGAGCAGTCGAAATCTCCAGGAAAGGTTGGGGCCAACCCGCCTTTTACAACACAGAGGAAATCATCCAAGAACTCCTGAACGCAGGTAAAACCCTGGAGGATGCGCGCTTTGGCGGGGCTAGTGGCTGTGTAGAAACAGGAGCCCATGGCCGAGAAGCGTATTGCCTGACCGGGTATTTGAATGTGCCTAAGATCTTTGAAATCACTATGAATAACGGGTTTGACAAATACACCAACAAGCAAATCGGGCCAAAAACAGGAAACCCCGAAGACTTCGCATCCTACGAAGAGTTGCGGGAAGCTTTCATGAAGCAGCTTGCTCACTTTATTAACATAAAGATTGCCGGAAACCACACCATTGAAACCATCTTCGCAAGATATCTGCCTTCGCCTCTGATGTCCGTTGTGGTCGATGGATGCAGGCAGAGTGGAAGAGATTACAATGCAGGCGGAGCGAAGTACAATACGAGATACATTCAAGTCGTCGGTATCGGAACCATGACCGACATCTTGACAGCCATTAAGTATAATATCTTCGATCAGAAGCGGTTTACGATGAAGGACCTGGTGGCAGCCATCGATGCGAACTTTGAAGGCTATGCGATGATTCGAAATCTAGTCCTCAATCACACCCCTAAATACGGAAATGACGATGACTATGCCGATGCCATCATGGTTGACATCTTTGAGGGTGTACGGGACAAGATTCGGGGCCAAAAAGCCGCGTACGGTGCGACGTACCAAATCGATATGTTGCCTACAACGTGCCACGTCTATTTTGGTTCAGTGATGACAGCCTCAGCTAACGGACGCTTGGCCGGCGTCCCCTTAACGGATGGAATTTCCCCTGAAAAGGGAGCCGACACCAACGGACCGACTGCTGTGATTCGTTCCGCTGCAAAGATGGATCATACGTCAACGGGCGGTACGCTCTTGAACCAGAAGTTCACCCCTGCATCGATTGCTGGGGAAGAAGGTCTTAAGAATGTGGTTTCCCTAATCCGTGCCTACTTCAAGATGATGGGGCATCACATTCAGTTTAACGTCATTGACCGAGCGGTGCTTCTGGAAGCACAAAAGAAACCTGAGGAGTACAAGGACTTGATTGTGAGGGTTGCTGGTTACTCCGATCATTTCAACAATTTGGAAAAGGCCTTGCAGGATGAGATCATCCTGCGCACGGAGCAATCCTTCAACTAGCCATCTAAGCAGATCAGTAGGCCGATAACCCCCATCTAGACTGTGTTCATACGGTTCCTATGTATGCTTCTAAGAAAGCAGCTACCAATCGCGGTAGCTGCTTTTTCGCGAGAAAGGCCTTGTACCTGCAGGATTGTCAGAAGTTCCCATTCTTGCGACGTCCCCCTCTACCTCTGGTATCTCGAAGAGTATCTAACAGAGGCCAACACTCAATACTGAAGTGTTGGTTTTACCTTAGTCTCAGCGGATTATCGCAGGAAAGGAAGTCAAAAGTGAAACGCAAGTACATATTCTTCTCATTCGCAATTCTACTGATGTTGATGCTTACCGGATGTTCAGGTGTTGGTTCAGGAATCGGCTCGGGTGGTGGATCGAGCGGAGGTTCGGGTCTGCCACAGGACAAGACTCCCCCCAGTACCACAACTGGCACCCTAGTGGGCACTGTGGTCGACAGCGCAAGTGGTCTGCCTTTTTGGAGTGGACAAGCTACTATTGCGGGTAAGACAGTACAGGTTCGTGGAGGCAACTTCGAAATCAAGAACATTCCTACAGGTACGCATACGTTGACGGTCTCGAAACCCCACTATCAGGATCAGACAATGCAAGTAACCATAGGAAGGAACTCTAACGTGGTTGAAGTCAAAATGAATTGCGTGTACAGCTCTGCACATTTAGATCTCTTTGCTCGCCTGGTATTTGCCGAGTCCAAGGGTGAGAGCTACGAGGGTCAAGTAGCTGTCGCAGCCAGTATCCTCAATCGTGTGGTACATCGCAACTATCCCAACAGCTTGTATGGGGTCATCATGCAGAGAGACAGTCGCGGCTATGCCCAGTATTCTCCCATCGATGATGGTTCGATTCATACTCCTGCAGGTCAAAGCGCTAAAGACGCCGTGCGCGATGCACTGGCCGGTTGGGATCCATCGCAGGGGGCTACAGGGTTCTTTGCCCCTGCCAAAGTAACCAACAAGAACAACTGGGTCTGGAAGCAGGTTGCCATCGTACAAATCGGAAACCATCTCTTCTTCCGCAGCCAAATCGACTAGCTTGTTGGGGAAATGTAAACGGGGCCAGACCCCTTTAACAATTGTTAATGGGGTCTGGCCCCGTTAAGAATCCCTTAACAACCGGGAGGAGTTTGCTATCGAAGGTCAAACCCTATGGTAGTATGGAAAAAGGAGCGTATGCCAGTGATTCCGATTAGCATGACACGGGAAGAAAAGGTCAAGATTGTCGAGCGCATAAAGACCTACTTTGAAGAAGAACACTCGGAAGCCATGGGCAACTTGGCCGCTGAGCAGCTCTTGGACTTCATGATTAAGGAAGTCGGACCCTATATGTATAACAGAGCCGTTTACGACGCCCGGCAGTTGGTCAACGAACGCTTTGCACAGCTTGACGAAGACCTCTATACCCTGGAACGACCCACGCGAAACAGATAGCATCTTGGAATCCTGTCGGGAATGCCAAGTATCAAGGGGCTGTTGCACAATGAACTTTGATTCGTTCATTTTGCACAGCCCCTTTGTTGATCTTGGAGAATACGGGATGACCGTCCCATACCACGGTTTACAGGCTTGCATATCCTAGAGCAAGCGATTGGCAAATCAATTCAATCCAACGCACCCTTCTGCGGCAGACCATGCAAGATCATGGACTATCAGTTTAGCACTTGAAAGGAGGTGTTCCAATGGGATTTCTTTCAGATCAGTTGGTGCAAGAAAACTTTCAGGATCATCGGCTCAAGACCTTGAAGGTCATTTGCAAGGAAAAAATCCAGCAACCCAATAACCAAATTACGTATGGTGTCCCCGGTGTACCCATCAACCCGTTTACAGTAAGAATAGTTCCCCTTTCCTTCACGTCTATAGTAGACCAAGACAAGGTGTTCAACACCTGGCAACTGCGCATCACAACAACGGATACGAGCGGGTCGGCTAATGCGATCGTCACCTATCGGGAAGACGCTGTTGTCTGCCCGGTCGATCTCACGCAATGGCCCGGTCAGACAGTTGTGCAGAAGCACGATGTCGAGTTCAGACTCATCGGTGAACCCACTGCAGTTGGGCAGCTGGTCACCGTTAACTTTGTGATCAACTACTGTTTGGTTGTGGCCAAAGAAGTCTTGCTCAAAGTCAATGGTGCGATACCATTTTGTTAGTTCATGGAGGAGCACTTTCCATAGGAGGGGAAGTGCTCTTCTGCTGTCTTCAGCAATTTTCTATGGTCAATCACGATAAGGGTCTCTACAACAGACCCCCACAATAGACCTCCACAAAAGAACGCCAAAACAGAACTCCCGAAGCAACAGGAGTTCTTTTGTTTTGGCAGGAATTTCCTCTGCCGGGGTGTATTATCCATTTATTGGGCAAATCTAAAAACGATGGCACAAAGGATGGTGATGATTGCGAATCAAGTCGTCCAGGCATGACAACAAAAAAGGAGGAAAGTCGAATGAGAAAACAGCGTCGCTTTAGTTTGTTGGTGCTCGTAGTCCTAGTGGGAGTTCTTCTTGCGTCCGCCCTGGTAAGTGCGGAGACGGTGACACTGACCCTTGGTTCCTGGCGCGTGGATGATGTAGAACAGGTGAACAGATTGCTCGATGCTTTCCACAAGAGCCATCCTGATATTCGCATCCGCTTTAACCCAACCAATCCGCCAGATTACAACGCTGTACTCCGGACCCAGTTAACAGGGGGAACGGGACCGGATCTGATGTATGTTCGTTCCTTCAAAGTCGGGCAAGATCTATTTGCCGAAGGCTATCTCGAACCCTTGACGGGTCTTGAGGGGCTCGAGGAGAATTTCTCTGTCGGGTCTCGTGCAGCCTGGAGTTTAAATGACGTACCCTTCGCAGTTCCATTCATGGCCGTATCCCATGGCATTTACTATAACGTAGACCTCTTCAAGAAACACAATCTCGAAATACCCCAAACGTGGGAAGAGCTCCTGCAAGTCGCAGAAACCCTGAAGGCTGCTGGTGTCATTCCCTTCTCCAACGGTTCCAAAGATGAATGGGACATGAACGAAATTGTGTTCATGAACCTTCTTCCCAACTTTATTGGAGGACGAGAGGCAAGGCTTGAATATGAAACGGGAGAGGTACCGTTCAACGATGCGAAAATGGTATCGGCCTTCAAGGCCCTCCAGGATATAGCCCCCTACTTACCCCCAGGACAAGAAGGCGTATCGTATTATGACGCCCAGCAGCTCTTCCTCTTGGGACGTGCAGCCATGTTCTTTGGCGGTTCTTGGGACGTAGCCTTCTTCGTCAGCTCAGAACCGGACTTTGAGTGGAGCGTCTTTGCCACACCGGCACCTGAGGGCAGACCCACTGTTGTCACCTTCCATCCTGATGCAGGACTTGGTCTCAATAGTGCTTCACCCCACAAGGAAGCTGGTTTGAAGTTCCTAACCTGGCTCACCACAGTCGAGGCTGCCCAGATTCTAGCGGACGAAATTCCCGGATTCTACCCACTCAACCAGACGTCCATTACGCTGCAAGACAAACACGCCAACGACTTTTATGCTCTGCACGAAGGCAAAGACGTTGATGCACGTTTTGTCTGGCCAGAGCTGCAGTCAGGCGATCCAGACGGGTATCTCTTGACCCAAACGGCCGCTTTAGCCGTTGTCAAGGGAAGCATGACTCCCGAGGAAGCAGCGGATTATCTGCAAGAAGGTCTCGAAACCTGGTTTACACCAACGCAAAAGTTCAAGAAATAGTCAGCTCATCACCAAGGCCTGGCGTGGGTTTTCCATGCCAGGCCCTTAAGGAGTACATCGTATGGCACAAGCGAAACGACGGTTCAGGAAAGATCATTGGTTCTTCTTTACCATTCCCGCACTGGTAATTTACGTGTGGTTTATGGCCTTTCCCCTGTTTAACTCCATGCGGATGAGCTTCTACCAAGGGACAGGCTTGATTCCCACACAATTTGTCGGTCTGCAAAACTACGTCGAGCTCTTTACGAATCCGCTTTTTCGAGATCGCCTGCTTGGCGCGCTGAAAAACACCTGCATTCTTTTTGCCATTTGTATGGGCATTCAAAATACCTTAGGTCTTCTCTTTGCAAACATTCTCGCAGGTCGCCTGAAAGGGCGATCGGTGTTTCGTACCATTATCTTCCTGCCCGCTACCATGTCGGTCTTGGTTACTGGCTTCCTCTGGAAACTCATTCTAAACCCCCATTGGGGAGCGGTGAACCAGATCCTAGTGCGCTTTGGTCTCAAGCAATTTGAGGGCTATCCCTGGCTGGGAAAACCGGAGACCGCCATGATCATGGTAGGCCTTGTTACGGCCTGGCAATGGGTGGGTATTCCCACGATGATCTTCCTCGCTGGTTTTCAGGGCATATCGGAAGATGTTCTCGAAGCGGCCAGCATTGATGGAGCTTCCGCTCTGCAGATTTTCTGGAAAGTAAAGCTGCCCTTACTGACTCCGGTCATTGGCCTCGTCGCTGTGATGACCTTTGTGGGCAACTTTAACGCTTTTGACATCGTCTTTGCCATGACAAATGCCAGGGGGGCGCCGGAGTATTCCACCGATATTATGGGAACCTTATTTTATCGCATTGGAATCGCCGGTCAGCACCCCGTAGCCCAGCCTAATATGGGGGTGGGTGCTAGCATTGCCACCGTCATCTTCTTCATCTTGTTTCTCGGTGTATCAATGTGGATGTATTTCAGAGAACGGGGGAGTCGAGTGCAATGAGACATAGACGAACCAACCTGATTCATTACCTAATTCTCCTAGCCTGGTCTCTGATTGTATTGTTTCCGGTCTGGACAATGCTTGTGAATTCCCTCAAGAAACAGCTGGATATCTTCCGAGATCCCTTCGTCTTTCCGCCAAGTCCAAACCTGGCAGGCTACCGTTATGTGCTCCAGGACAGCGACTTTCTGCTCTATTGCTGGAACACCTTGTTCGTTGTGGGGCTCACCATTTTCGTGACGCTCTTTATCGGGTCCCTGGCTTCCTATGCCCTGGCTTTTTGGAAGGGAAAGGCCTCGAAGTTTCTGTACCTTTTGTTCTTGTCGGGAATCATGATTCCCATTCGACTCGGAACCATCAACATCTTCCAGATTGTCCGCTCCTTGGGGTTGATGGGCTCTTTGTACGGTCTCATCCCTGTCTATATTGCCTGGGGTCTGCCTATGGCCGTCTTTGTGCTCACGACCTTCATCCAGGAACTACCCAGGGAGTTAATCGAAGTGGCCGAGATCGATGGTGCTTCAAGAATGCGCATCTATTCCAACATCATTGTACCCCTTATTAGGCCCGCATTGGGCACGGTGGCGATCATTAACTTAATCAATATCTGGAACGATATCTGGTTCCCCTTGATCTTTAACCTCAAGGAAAGCCATCGTACGTTAATGCTCGGCGTGACCTACTTTTTTGGAACCTACCAGACAGATTGGACGAAGGTCTTAGTCGTGCTTACTCTGGCGACCCTGCCGATTATCCTTTTGTATATCCTCATGTCCAAACAGTTCATCAAGGGTTTGACAGCGGGAGCAATCAAGGGGTAAGTGGTCGGGGAAGGGAGTATCGATCGAAACAGAAAAGGTCCCGGGTCTGAAGTGCACCCGCGGCCCTTTTGTAGCGTTCCAACATAGTTCAAAAGTAGTTCCTACTTAGAACCCATAAATCGTATTGTGATATCCAACAGACCACATGTAGTGATTGAATGTCTGCTGCTGAATTTGCATCGTGGAATAATGTCTGACCCAATCTGCAGGATCGTACTCCTCGGATTCTGTTCCCGAAGACTGCGTGGAGGACTGGGAAGGAATTGCTTGGCTGATGGTCTTGAGGGCCATCTCCCGCTCCGCCGAATCACCGTAGTTTACTGCACGCCGCAAAACGGTCCACACGGCTGGCAGTGCTGCCACCTGTTCCTGCTCTTTCGTGCTAAAACCGCGCCAGGCATCAATGAGTTGTCCTTTGATCTCGAGTACTACGTCATCGTCGATCATGCTGGGTGAAGCATTGGCCGTCCCATGGCGATCGATGTATTCTGCAAACGCGACAAACTCGGCATACGACGTGGCTGCTCCTTCGGTGAGGGGTATGGTACCCTGGATCAGCACCCGATCGGTGTTGCGCAGAGCGTCACTGATGCGACGCACGATGGGATCGTTTGGGTCACTCTCGTCGATCCATTCCCAAATCGAGGCTGCGACTCCTTCTTGAACTTCGAGCAGCTCCGCTGGATCGCTAAGGGACCTGATAAACTCGGCGAAATGTGGGTACTCATCATAGGGCGCCAGCTCTTCCTCGGTGTATTCCATGAGGAGTCCTCTAAATTCTGAGGCAAGGAGCGTTTCGGTAGCCAAAGGAAGAGGCGAGCCCAGAGCGAACTCGATAACAAACAAGAAGCCGTCTAGGTTGCGTTCAATTCTGTCCAGCCGGGCCTGATAGCTGTCTACCGGCGGCTGCGAATCTGCGCCCCCGGCTATAGAGTTGACGAAACCTTCGAGAATGGTCTCAGCCCTCGAGGACGTGTAGACGCCTTGTCCGGCGAGATAATGGAACCACAAAACCTGTTCATATTCGATGTCTTTGATCACTAACCCCAAACCGTCTGCGCGTCCCCGCCCAGTGTCAAAGATGAGGTCAAAAAGTACAATTTCATCGGCATAGTCCAGCTCCCAGCCATAAGCATCCATCTCGGGGGTTTCCTCTTGTATGAGGGAGAGGAAAAACCGGGCGTGATCCTCGGCTGTCCAACTTTCTTCATAGTTTAAAAGCACAAGCCAAAGCTGTTCATAGTTATCAGCATCGTGAACAACGAAGCCCGTTTCGGTTTCAGTTACAAGCCACCCTTCCGGATAATGGAAGGAAAAACCTCCATCGGCCGTTACGTACTTGCTCCAGTTCACCGTTTCCGCTTGACTTGGAAGGGAGAAGACAAAAAGCACCATCAAGACAGCAAGTCCCAAGCGTTTCCACCACATTTTCTTCACCTTGCTTTCCTTTTGATTGTAAACATTTGGAAGATGTCAAAGTATTCCACGAAATACGGAGGAATCCTGCTAGTGGGACGAGTCTGTATCCTGACGCGTGGGAAGGACATCGGACGGACCTATGGAATAAAGTTATAAAGAACCTGTAAGAGAGGCGGTGGCTCATATTTCATACTTTATTGGGCAAATCTGTCCCCGTTGTCAATTACCAATCCAAGAGGGAGAGGCAGTCAGGGTTTGCACGCATTGTCGTACTCCCCAGCATGCCGAGTGTTGGGAACATCTGAACGCCTGCTCTGTATACGGCTGTGGAAGCAGGCAAAGTGAGCTTGTTGCAGGGTCCGGTGGCGACACTAAGAGCTGCCCTTATTGCGGTGAGACGATCAAGGCGGTGGCGATTTTGTGTAAACACTGCCACAGTAACTTAGAGCCTCGACCACAACCACCACCGCTACCACCGACTCAAGCTGAACCTCCCGCAGGACACTACACGGGACCTGCTTACAGTGGCGGATCTCTGGTTTCCGATGCTTTCCGAAATGCTTGGAGTGGCTTTACGGCCAATGCAGGACTGCTTGTTCTTGTGCATGTCGTGGCAGGCGTCATTGGCATCGTTATGAATGGGGTTGCAGAGGGTTTTTCGTATTATTTTTGGACGCCATGGCCTCAAATAATCCTAGCTCTGGGTACTATGGCTGTGTCCGTATGGTTGAGTATCGGGGTGTTGAGAATTCACCTTCTGGTTACCGATCGACGAGGTGTGAGTTTCAATGACTTGTTTTCCGGAGGTCAATGGTTCTGGCCGTTTTTGGGTTCGTCGTTCCTTGTGGCGCTCATCGCAGGGATCGGGATGTTGCTTTTCGTGATTCCAGGCATTACCCTGGGCATTTACTTGAGCTTTGTGCCTTTTTTGGTGATTGATCAGAACATGAGCGCAGGGCAAGCCATAGGGGAGAGTTTCCGCTTATTGAAGGGGTCGTTTTGGAGTGTCCTCGGGTTCGTGTTCCTTGCATTCTTGTTGAACCTATTGGGAGCACTACTCCTGGGCTTTGGTCTTCTGGTTACGATTCCTGTGACAGGCTTAGCTCTAGCGTACATCTACAGGCGGCTGCAACAGCAGTCTAGATAGAAGCGCATCGGCATATGTAAGGCCCTGGGTACTTTATTCCCAGGGTCTTTTTTGTGGTGCTAATGTCAATTGAAAAAGATATGTGGTATGCAAACGACCCTCGATGACGTATAATTGAATTAAAGTTAACAGGTTAACTATCGTGGCGGTATGTGACGACCACACGATGTTCTCACCTGTTCAGGAGGAACGCCATGCAGGGAATCAAGGATATCTGGCATTACGCCAACAACACGATCAAGACAGCAAGACAGTTGATTAACGAGCGGTTGCAGCCCTTGGGATTAAGCAGTGCCGAGGGGAATATCTTGCTGAGCTTGCTTAATGCCGATCGGATTCTCATGCAGGAAGATTTGGTCGCGCAGTTGGAAATCAGTAAGCCTGCCGTTTCCCGTGCGCTTGTGTCCCTAGAGACGAAGGGTTTGATTACTCGGGAGAAGGATGAGACCGACAAAAGGATTTCGCGGATCAATCTGACGGACAAAGCACTCCAAATGGGTCCGCAGGTCCAAAAGATCTATGAGGACATCTTTACAATTGCCTCCCAGGGCGTTTCTGAGGAGGAAATCGCGGGCTTCATTGAGATATTTAGGCGTGTATCGGAGAGTTTTAGCGGGGCAAGGCAAGACGAGAGACAAAGGGGGACTTACCATGTTCGAGAATGACCTCGTGGCCACCATCGTCCTGGTTGCGTACTATCTTGTAGGACTCCTCGCCATTCCCACGATGTTAAAAGCTTGGTCGCCACTTCCCCGTGAGGTCATCCGCAAGATACAGCATGTTGCGTATAGCCTTTCGGTCTTCATTCTGTTGCGCCTCTTTAGTACTTGGTACATGGCAGTACTCGCTGCCTTTTGTCTGGTGCTTTTGGCTTATCCGGCGCTCTACCTATTGGAAAAGACAGAGCTTTATAAAAAGTACTTTGTTGATCGGACGGAAAGGGGAGGAGAGCTGCGCAAACAGCTACTTTATGTGCAGATTTCTTTCGCCGTTTTGATCCTGTTTTTTTGGGGCGTTCTTGGAGCGAAATGGCAGTACATGGTGGCTGTAGCCGTCATGGCCTGGGGCTTTGGTGATGCAGCTGCCGCGCTCGTGGGCAGGTTTTTGGGTAAACGCACCTTCGTGCATGCCTGGATTGAGGGTGCCAAGACCCATGAAGGAACCCTTGCTATGATGGTGGCTGCCTTTGTGGCGGTCTTTTTTACTCTCTTGTTTTTGAGCGGACTGTCTTGGTACATTTGCTTGCTTATCTCGTTGATTGTCGCTCCCATTGCTGGTGTGGTCGAGCTTTTCTCCAAGAGAGGTACAGATACGTTGACGATTCCTTTCGCTACCGCAGCTGTTGTGTTTCCTCTGGTCGTATTGTTTGGTTATCTAGGCTGGTAAAGCGGACGTCTTGACTCTTCATAGCAATTCCCTATGGCAGGCTTTCGGCTATAGGGAATTTTTATATCCGCTTGTTAAGGGGGCCTGACCCCCTTAATCAACGTTAAACAAAGGTTAAGGAGGTTAAGGGGGTCAGGCCCCGTTAACATTGTGTTCGAAACAAAACCGTGGTACAATGATAGTGAAGTTTATAAAGCTGCTTGAGAAAGTGCGCACAAAACGTGAGGTATGAGAGATACATATGGGCAAACAGGCGAAGAAAATCGACCTAAAACAGTTATACAAGATCATCTATGAACGGGGACCCATCAGCAAAACAGAGATCGCTGACTTTTGCGGTATTTCCCTGACGGCAATTTCCGACTACACCAACCAACTCGAGCAGATCGGCATGATTGCTTCCACCCGCAAGGGAACCTCGAGCGGAGGTCGTAAGCCACTTCTCTACGAGGCAAACAAAGAGTTCTGGTACATAATTGGGGTCGACTTACGCGCAACACACTTTTACATCTTCGTTTCGGATCTTAAAGCCAACGTCGTTCACAGTCATATCGTTGAACTACAGGCATGCTCGTACGATCAATACCTCGAAGCCCTAACCTCGGCCATGTCTGGAGTTAAAGCCGCCCTTGCTCTGCCCCAGGATAGAATCCTTGGGGTGGGGATGTCCGTATCAGGCGTCACTGACTTTGAAAACCAGATCATCGATCGTTCCAATGAGCTGGATTGGACGGAGAAACCCCTGGGGGCCGATTTAAGTGCGAGGCTGGGAGTACCCGTTTTCATCGATACCGAGGTGCGCATCTATGTCAGAAACGAAATTGAACTGGATCAGTCTAATAATGTGACAACCGCCTTATATATAAACGAGGGCATTGGCTTGGCTCTCATCATAAACAACACCATCTTCCATGGCTATACGAATAGAGCGGGTGACAATCGCTTCTTTGGAAAAGAAATCGACAAACTCTACCACGTCTTAAGGACCGATGCCTTAATACGCAAGATCAACAGTCTGCCATACTACTCAGCCTCGATCAGGCGGGATCAGGTAGATGACCTGAACGAGCAGTTTATCAAGCACGCGGCCGATCCCAAAGTTCGGGCACAAATGGACGCCTTTACGATGCACATCGCTCGCTTGATGATTGCCCAAACCCAGATGTTGAACCCGAAGAAGGTGCTATTAACGGGCAATGTCTTTGACTATAACGACTTCATCTATCACCAGGTGAAACACCATATGCTAAACGACCAATCGATGTACTATACACCAGAAATCAAACGCAATGTTCCTGGGTCAGGCTCTCTAGAGCGTGGAATCGTGCGCTTTGTCATGGAGAAGTTTTTCGCTCTAGAGCAATTCCAGGTCCAGGAGGTACGACATGCTCGCACTCAAGCCCGATTGTAATCATCACTACTCCAGAAACAGAATTCATCGTCAGGACGGAAGTTACTATGATGTGGTTGAAGCTACAGCGCTGGATCCGGGTGAGGTGGAGTTCCATAAAGGTATTAGCGCCAGCCGAGATCTTAAACTCGATGACGTAGCCCAGCTGCGTATGCTAAAAGCACTCTCTCGCGGGATAGAGTCTCCTGTAGCCCTTGTCTGGGACGCCTATGGACATTACGAAGCCACGGAGCCCATTGATTTGCAGTATCAAGGTACAGACCTTATCTACGTAAGCAAGAACGCCCACATTACACAACATTTGCGAGATCTGGTGAGCAGCCACAACTACGTGATCTGTGAGGGCAATCTACAGGTTAAGACTGTTAAGACGGAAAAGGACGCCAAGATGCAGGAGCTCTTGGATATGCTATACAGAGAAGGAAGGATAAAACTGGTTCAAGGGGATCCTTTTCTACCGCTCGAAGAGGTCTATGCAAACTTTGATCCCATGAAAGATGTGGTCGCGGTAGGAAACATTGGCCTGCCTTCACTCCATGGTCGCGGGGGGAACTATCCGATCGTCTTTAACACCTCCTTCTTCCTCTTCGAAGAAGAGGACTTTATCAGTGAGTTTTCTCTGTTGGGTGATGCTTACAGCATGCAAATTAGGGAAGGTGTTATAGAAAGTCCACCCCTTTTCAATCGATCCGCCCTGCTTTTTCAAGCGGGAGGAAACGTGGAGCTCCGTCAAGTATCGCTTCATGATCTAAAGATGCAGGCCCTTGGCCGGACCTTTGACCTTTCCACCTTTGCCCTAAACGAGACTAGTCAACCTGGCAAACCCGCACTTTACACCCGTTTCTTTGGCATCGAACAGGAAAGCCGCACGCTTACGCGGACTCCACAGGATGCAGGGAAGCTGGAGTTTGTCATCATCGATCGAGCCATTGTCGGTGTCAAGCGAGGCGGCGAGACCGAGATTCCACATAATGGTTTTGTGCTCTCCCTTTCGGCGGATGGGGTAGAGCAGACTACCTTCACTAACGAAGTCCGTTATAGTTTTCTCGATGGTTCCCAATACACCGCAGGAATCCAGTGCGGACCAGGGCTCCTTCGAGACGGTGAGATTATTCTTACTCAACAGAGCCTTAAGCAGGAAGAGTTCTTTCGCAAAACAGTCAGGGATGGAAGAGTTACCGACTATGGGGTTGTTCCCACAGACTATGCGGAAGATATTGATGAAACAAGGGCCGCCCGCATGGCCATCGGCGTTGATTTTAACGGGTGCCTTAGAGTTTTGGCAGTAGAGTCGGTCAATCGCGGTATGGAGGAAGCGACCGGGGAGTCTTCTGGCGCAACACTCAGCGAACTTGCTCTAGTGCTCAAAAACAGAGGATACAAGCATGCTTTGAATTTAGATGGAGGTGGTTCGGCGAATATCCAATACTACTATGGTCACTTAGTCAAAGGAGCAGACCGTAGAGGTTTGCCAGGTATCACGTATGAACGTTTGGTTCCAAGTGTCGGTGTGATCCGTAACGGAAAGCGCTAACGAAAAATCGCTAACAAAGAATGGAGGAGAACGATGAAACGCAATCTGGTAATCGTATTGTTAGCTACCCTCCTGGTAGCAAGCCTCTCTGCCTTTGCCATGGCAGAACAAATCACACTCCGCTACTTCATGTGGGACCCCGAGTTCCAACAAATGGAAGCCGAGCTGATCCGTGGCTTTGAAGCAGAAAATCCCAACATCAAAGTAGAAATGACGGCTCTTGATCCTACGAACTTCTGGCCTCGCCTTGCTGCCATGGCCGCAGCGGGTGAACTGCCCGACGTATTCTCCATGTCCACAGGGTATATCGATACCTGGGCCAGAGATGGACTTCTGCTGAACATTCAGCATCTAGTGGATCGGGACCTCAATCTCGATGACTACTTCTACAATGTTTTTGCTGAAGACCGCTTCCCCAATAAGGATACGAGCGACATGTACGCTATTCCTTACGCCTGGGTTGGTTCCGTCTTGTTCTACAACAAAGACATGTTTGACGCTGCTGGCTTGGAGTATCCAAATGATGATTGGACCTGGGATGATTTCCAAAACGCAGCCATTGCTTTAACGATTCAAAGCAATCCCAACAGAGCTCCTGAGCAGTATGGGTTCTGGTGGTATGGCCGCTACTCCCATGTAGAACCATGGGTCTATGCTAATGGTGGTAGAATTCTCAACGAAAACAAGACTCGGATCGCCATTGATGACAAGGCTAAAGAGGCACTCCAGTTCTTGTCGGATCTGACCAATGTTCACGGCGTGTCCATGGCTCATCGCGATATGGCTGGAATGCGCCAACAAGACCTCTTCCCACTCCAGCAAGCTGCCATGTGGGTTGATGGTTCCTGGATGATTGACCATGTCCGTACCGTCGCCGGCGACTCCTTCAGATGGGGAATTGCCCATGTACCGAAGGGTCCATCGCTAGAGCCAGGTGAAGAGCGCTCGTACTACTGGCCAGATTCGGTTGGAATCGCTGCCACAACGAAGCACGAAGACGAAGCTTGGGCCTTTGTTAAGTATCTCATTGGTGCAAACCGCCCGGTAGAAACCTACATGCCCGGTAAAGTGCCCATTTACAAGGACATTGCTTATTCTGAGGAGTGGCTGCAACAAGACCAGCAACCCGGAAACATGGAGCTCATTCTGGAACTTGGCGAAACTCCTGTACGCACTACCTTTAACATGGGCTGGAGCGAGTGGAGAGGCTATGCTTCCACAGGCGGAGCTGGCATGAACGGTGAGTTGGACGCTGTAACCAATGGTCAACAGACTGTGGAACAGGCAATTGAGAACATTACCAGAGATGGTAATGCTGTTCTGGAAAGATATTATCCAGAGCCGTAGAATGTTTACCAGGGGGAGGGATTCCTCCCCCCGTAACTTGCTTTTGTCAGGAGGTTTCCTATGAGGTACGGGAAGGTTGCACCGTGGTTGTTTATTACCCCCACAATCTTAGGGCTGGTCTTCTTCCGGATCGGTCCGATCATCGCGGCATTCTTAGCGAGTTTTACAAGCTGGAATGTTTTTTCTCCACCCCAGTGGATTGGCACGTCCAATTATGTGGAGCTCTTTAATTCCGGTACATTTTGGATGATCCTCCGTAACACCCTAGTGTTCAGTCTGATGTATGTGATGGGGGTCATGGTATGCGGTCTCTTCTTGGCCATCTTGGTCAATAACCGCCTTAGAGCCATTACTTTCTTTCGCGGTTTGTACTATTTGCCCGTGATTACCTCGACGGTGGCTATTGGTGTGGTCTGGAGCTGGATCTTAAGCCCCCGTTTTGGAGTATTACCCAATGTCCTGGCAGACTTGGGTGTGCATAACATACCCTCCTTTTTAGGAGACTCCCGCTACGCCTTGTTAACCTTGGTGATGGTTTATATCTGGAAGATGTCAGGCTATCATATGATTCTCTTTTTGGCCGGTCTACAGAACATTCCGGAGGAGTATTACGAGGCGGCAAAAATCGATGGAGCCACGCGCTGGCAGAGTTTACGCCATATCACTCTTCCTCTTTTGTCTTCAACAACATTCTTTATCGGAATTATTGCTTTGATCCAATCCTTGCAGAGCTTTGATATCACCATGGCTATGACAGAGGGAGGCCCTAATTACGCTTCGGCTACTCTGAGCTTTTTCACATATATTAACGCCTTTGTGCACTTTAGGATGGGCTATGCTTCGGCCATGTCCTTTGTACTTCTGATTATTGTGGGTGTCATTACCTTTATTAACTTCTACGCCCGGAAATACTGGGTCGAGACTGTAGATTAGGGGTGGGAATGGTGAAGATATATCGCAAGATCGCATTGTATGTACTCTTGTTGTTTGTGGGTTCACTAACCGTATTCCCATTTCTGTGGATGGTAGCCACGTCTTTTAAGAGCATGGGGGAAGTGTTTCGCCTTCCGCCAACGTTCACCTCGAGTGCTCTGTTTACAGACCGGATGTGGGATAATTACCGGACGGTTCTCGATCAACACAACTTCCTTCGCTATGTTCTAAACTCTGTGATTGTAGCAGGGTCGGCCGCCTTGGGCCAGCTGTTTACTTGCAGCCTTGGTGGATTCGCCTTTGCCCGTATGAAGTTTAGGGGTAAGAACATTGTCTTTGGAACTCTATTGGCTACCATGATGATTCCGGTGGAAGTCACCATCATTCCAGAGTATTTGCTCATGCTGAAGCTGGGTTGGTATAACACCTACTTACCACTCATTGTCCCATCTATGTTGGTGGGATCCTTTGGAACGTTCCTCTTTAGGGGATTCTTCGAGAACATTCCATCGTCCATTGAAGAAGCAGCTTTCATTGATGGGGCCAATCCTTGGCAGATGTTCTACAGAGTCTTCTTCCCCAATGCCAAGCCGGTGAGTGCTTCGCTGATCATCATTGCCTTTATGAACAACTGGAACGATCTTTTGCGTCCCGTGATTTACTTAGAGAGCAACCGACTTTACACAGCTACGATGGGACTGATGCAGTTTAAAGGTGCCTACGGCGCCCAGTGGCATCTCCTTCTGGCGGCTTCGGTCGTATCGGTCATTCCCTTGATCGTGGTCTACATCTCGCTCCAGAAGTACTTTGTATCGGGCATGCTCACATCAGGATCCAAAGGGTAAGGAACTCTGTAAAGAGGGTCTGTCCCCGTTAATATTTGTTAACGGGGACAGACCCTCTTAACATTCTCAAGACAGCCACTTGCCTCCAAGACATTATTAGATGTATACTTAGATGTAGGAGGTGGTCTGAGTGTCCAAAAAGAAATCGATGGTACGAAAGCAGCTCTACATCGAATCAGACCAGAACGTAGTCTTACGTGAACAGGCCGCGAAGTATGGTGTGAGTGAGGGTCAGATCGTCCGGGAGGCAATCACATCCTACTTAAAGGTGGGTTCTTGGTCTCAGGAGAGCGATCTCCATGCGTGGGATGAGGAAACAGAGTTCATACGGTCGCGTCTAGGAAATCCCAAGAGTACAGCCAAGAGGACGTGGACAAGGAGTGAACTTTATGACCTGTGATGTCTTGATTGATACAAATGTCCTGGTTTATGCTTATGACTCGCAGGCTGGGGAGAAACAACGCAAGGCCCTGGAGACGATAGATTATTGGGTGCGCCGGCAGCGTGCGTCTGTTTCGGTCCAGGTCTTGTCGGAATTCATCGTTGTTGCTTCAGGCAAGATGAAACCGCCCTTAGGACCAGAAGAACTTGTAGCCACTATCGATCGATTATCTCGTTCACTGATCGTGTTTCCCGTTACACCCTTCGTCGTCAGAGAAGCCTTGCGAGGAATGCAGACGTACCAACTCTCCTTTTGGGACGCGCAGATTTGGGCCGTAGCTCATCTCAATCAAGTACCCCTAGTTCTTACTGAGGATATTCCTGGTCAGAAGTATCTTGAGGGTGTCCGTTATGAGAACCCTCTCTTATAGGGCCAAGAATCGATAAAAGGGATATAGATCGGTAAAGAGGGTCTGTCCCCGTTAATATTTGTTAACGGGGACAGACCCTCTTAACATTCGCATTGTAGTTGTTCTGTGATAATGTCATGTTGATTCTATTCTGGTAAAATGTCACCTATGAGAGAGGAAACATTTACCATGACCCAGCAGGACCTGACAAAGTTACGAGTTATCGATCTAGTTA